>Ga0075467_10001676_pt1 | contig 18154 bp, 13 predicted proteins | sample DEB08_DNA_9_FD_75067 | JGI IMG/M metagenome (GOLD analysis project Ga0075467, IMG submission 75067) | Aqueous microbial communities from the Delaware River and Bay under freshwater to marine salinity gradient to study organic matter... | ecosystem: Environmental > Aquatic > Marine > Coastal ... | reverse complement strand
GACGGGTTTCTCTGTTTTCTGAAAGTGCTTGTAACTCTTGCATTCCTCGGGCTTCATTAATAAACGAACGCAAACCTTCTTCGTTATTTTCAAATACTTTATTGAGTTGTTCACTTTTCTTTAGTCGCATCTCGATGACCTCCATCAACTCAACATCTTCAAACGGCTTCGTCAAATAATCATCTGCCCCCAGGTTCATACCTTTACGAAAATCGCTTTTTTCGGCCTTTGCCGTCAAGAAAACAAATGGAATTGTGGCCGTTTTCGGATTTTGGTTTAAGATTCGTAAAACGCCATAACCATCAAGTTCAGGCATCATAATATCACAAATAATCAAATCAGGCGTTTGTTGTTGTGCCAAACGCACCCCTACTTTTCCATTTTCTGCCGTTACCACATCATAACCGGACAATTCCAGAATTTCCGCTGTATTTTCTCGAACTTCAAAGTTATCTTCTATCAATAATATTTTTTTCATAATGTTTCTGTTTTTGCGTAAGTTACAAAGGAAAAGTAATCGTAAAAGTTGTGCCGACCTGCAATTCACTTTCAAAGGTAATAGAGCCGTTCATTAGTTCCAAATACTTTCTGACAATGTTTAACCCCAAACCTGTTCCTTGAATATTTGTCGCATTTTTCGCACGAAAAAATCGAGTAAATAAGTACTCTTGTTCCTCTTTCGGAATACCAATTCCTTGATCTTTCACAATAATTTGGATTCGTTCGGAGGTGATTGAAGTATTGATAAAAATATTTTTTTCGGAATATTTAATCGCATTCGATAATAAGTTGATACAGATATTGCGGCTAAATTTCTTATCTAAAGTGACTTCATTTGTCCCTTCATGTTGATAAATAATTTCTTGATTTGGCTTCGTGATCAATTTGATTTCATCAATCGTTTTTTCAATTAATTGAGTCAAATCGAACACTTCCGGGTGATTATCAAACTTACCTTCTTCTAGTTTACTTAATGATAAGAAATCATTTAGAATACCTGTCAAATTTCCCACAGCAGACTTAATTCGATTCACATGTTTGGCCCTTTTCTCCTCGGTGCCAGGTGCCGTATATCGCCCAATCAAAGAAGCCGAAGTCAAAATCGTACTCAAAGGCGTTCGGAACTCGTGCGAAGCCATAGAGACAAATCGAGATTTGAGTTCATTCAATTCTCGCTCTTTTTCCAATGCGTTTCGTACTTCTACCTGAGATTTTTGTAAGGCGGCTTCTACGGCTTTTCGCTCTTGAATTTCTTTTTTCAAAGCATCGTTTGTCGCTAAGTGTTTATTGATCACAACGACTAACTTTTCTGTTCGTTCCTCAACACGCCTCTCCAGCTCTGTATTTAATCGTTTAATATCGGCTTCCCGTGCCTTTTGTTCTGTCAAATCATGAATCATTCCGGCGAATAATCGTCGGTTGCCTAAGTCAATTTCGCTCACACTCAACAAACAAGGAAAAGTACTACCATCTTTTCGTTGACCCATTACCTCCCGACCGATTCCAATGACTTTTTTTCGCCCAGTTTCCATATATTTATTAATATAGGAATCATGTTCTTTTCGATGAGGCGAGGAGGCAATAACACTGACATTTTGCCCAATCAACTCTTCTGATTCATAGCCAAATAACATCGCTGCCGCCGGATTGACCATTTGCATAATACCTCGCTCATTAATCGTAATAATACCATCGACCGCATTATTAATAATCGCATTTAACTGATGCCGACTATCTCGAAGCGATTTTTCGGCACGTTTTAAATCAGAAATATCATGAATAATTCCAGTATAAATAATTCTATTATCTAAATTAACTTCGCTTACGCTCAAAAGGAATGGAAATTCAGAACCATCTTTTCGACGACCTTTTACCTCACGACCAATTCCGATGATTTTCTTTTCTCCTGTTGATTGATAATTATGAATGTAACCATCATGATCACCATGATAAGGCTCAGGCATAAGTATTTTGACATTCTGACCAATAACCTCCGAAGTATCATAACCAAATAAATGTGCAGCAGCAGGATTAATGCTTTCAATCAATCCTCTACGATTAATTGTAATAATCCCATCGGTAACTGTGTTAAATATAGCTTCTAATCTTAAAGCTTGTTCTGAGCGATGCATTTTGTCCGTTTTTTAGTATTTGATATGATTATAGGTCATTTATGACGAAAGTCATTTATAATACTTAAATGTACTTGTACTTTTGATATTTAAAGATGGAAAGATAAAAATAATTCAGCACAAACAAAATAATGAATTACACAGAAAACAATCAAAGGCGTATGAGAAACATTAAAGTGTTGGGGATTGGAAGCTCGAAATATAAACAACTCACGCATAATTTATTTGAGGTAATTAATGAATTAGACATTGAGGCAGAAGTGGAACATTATGAAGAAATAGATGACTTTCTTCGTTTCAACATCGTAGAAATCCCAACATTAATGATTGATGGTGAGGTTTTTTCTAAAGGCCGTGTGCCAAATGTTGAGGAATTAAAGTTCTTTTTCGTTCCTAATCCTGTACATTAATCACTTTAATCAATAAATTGATTTTCTTAGTTTTTTTAAATCAACCTCCTATTTTTTTTGAATATTCAACTTATTCATATTTCATCAGACAAATCTATTGAATAAACATAATTATTATATTAAATAATAATATATATTTCCTGTCAAAAAATTGCATTCCACATCATAACAGAATAGCACAACTTCTCCCAAAAGAGAAGGGTTTGAAATAAGCTAAAACACATTACAGCTTATTATTTTTTTGGTAAAACGCCGAGTCTTTCAAAAGGCTCGGCGTTTTTGTTTTTGTTTTAAAGTCATATTTATACCAAATTTGCCGTCAATTCAGTTAAAACAAGTGACAGATAAAGATTAAATTCTAACTTTGGTTATCCAAAATAATGATATATGATAAAGAAATTTACGTTAATAGGTTTATTAATAATAATCGTACAAAGTCTCGCTTTTAGTCAAGCTGATACCGATTTTTGGTTTGTTGCTCCCGAAGTTGATGCAAGTCACGGTGACGAACCTATTTTTTTGCGTTTAACTGCTGGAAGTCAAGCCGCCAGTGTTACAATTTCACAACCGGCAAATTTAGGTGGACTAAGCCTTACACAAACAGTCGCTGCTGGCACAACAGTTTCAGTTAATTTAACTCCTTTCAAAGGAATTATTGAAAATCAACCTGCTAATTCCGTTCTAAATTACGGTATAAAAATTCAATCGACAGCACCGATTACAGCCTACTACGAGGTTGCTAATACCTTGAATCCAGAAATATTTCCACTCAAAGGAAGTAGTGCTTTAGGACAATTTTTCTATTTACCAGGCCAAGATAACTATCCGAATCAAGTTGGAACGCCAGCTTTTGATATTGTGGCAACAGAAAATAATACAACGGTCACGATTATTCCAAGTGATGACCTTGTCGGTCATGCTGCAGGTGTGGCTTTTACGGTTACCTTAAATGCTGGTCAAACTTTCTCTTGTGTTGGTACAAATACAACAGCAGCAGCAACCTTAGCGGGTTCGCAGGTGACCTCCGACAAACCCATCGCTATTACCTACAGTGATGATTCGCTCTTTAATAACGGAGCTTGGGATTTGATCGGAGACCAAATTGTACCAGTTGATATATTAGGGACAGAATATATTGCAATCAAAGGTTGGGCAACCGATGAACGAGTTTATATTGTCGCTACCGAAAACAATACAACTTTCACGCTGAATGGTAATACTGGAACACCAATAAATATGAACGCAGGGCAGTTAGTGTCTTATCCAATTAATGGTAATGCAATATACATCAACTCCAATAAACCGATTTATGTATTGCACCTTTCGGGACATGCAGCAGAGATGGGCGACGCCCTTCTGCCGCCAATCGAGTGTACAGGTTCTGATAACGTTGGTTTTGTACGAACAGGTTCAGGTACATTCACCGTCTTAGTAGCGACGACCGTTGGTAATGAAGGTAATTTTTTAGTTAACGGAAATGGTACAATATTGCAAGCCGGAGCATTTTTCCCAATTCCTGGTAATCCAAACTGGGTTGGAGCAAAATTAGATTTAACATTAGCACAAGCTCCTCTTGGTAGTAATACAATTGAAAATACTTCAGGTTTATTTCATTTAGGAATTTTGAATGAAGTCGGTCAAAGTTCTGAATATGGTTATTTTTCGAGTTATAGCTCTTTAGAATTAGGAGCAGATCGAACGATTTGTATAGAAAATACACCGCTACAGTTAGACGGTGGCGAAGGCGGAAGTTCCTATTTGTGGAATGACGGCTCAACCAGTCGATTTCTTAGCGTAACGCAATCAGGCGAATATTATGTCGAAAGTGTGATTTATAATTGTACGCTATATGATACAATTCAAGTCAATGTTTTAGCACCTCAAGTCGATCTGGGCAACGACACCGCAGTCTGTCAAGGGCAAACCGTGACGATAGACGCAACGCAGTCACTCGTCACTTATATGTGGAGCGATAGCTCAACAAATGCTACTTACACTGCTTCGAGTCAACAGACTGTTTGGGTAGAAATTACAGATACTTTTGGTTGTGTCGTAAGGGATTCAATGGAAGTGATTTATCCGATTGCTGATTTGAAAGGCGATACGACTATCTGTCAAGGCGATAGTTTACTGTTATTTTCCAATGTTCAACCACAATTTGCGACCTCTTACACCTGGAATAATGGTACTACGGGTCCTTCGGTTTTGGTTACTCAACCAGGTCAATATTGGGTCGATATTATTGCGGAAGCAGGTTGTATTAGTACCGATACAATTTTAATACAATTCCAAGCACCGCCAACCATTGACATTACGTTAGACACCTTACTTTGTCCTGATGAAATCGTTGATATTTCGGCAACTGTTCCAAATATGCGTAGTATCATATGGTCAAATGGTTCGACTGATACGACTCAAACGATTAGTACAGCAGGAGTTTATGTCGCAACATTAACCGATTCTGTTTTTTGCCAAGTCGAAGATTCTGTTTTGATTGGCTTTCATCCAGAGCCTTTTGTCGAGTTAGGAAATGATACCGTTGTATGCGATGGTCAACCGATTTTTTTAGTACCAGAGGTAAGCAGTGTCGGTTCGTTTCTGTGGAATGACGGTTCAACTGATGCGAGTTTAGAAGTTTCGACTGATGGCACGTACACGGTTGCTATTTTTGATGGAAATAATTGTCCAGCTTCTGACTCCGTTTTTGTCGATGTATTGCAGTCTTTACAGCCTAATCTTCCGACCGATACGACTATTTGTGAAGATGTTATTTTGGTCTTAAATGCGTATCAGCCAACAGCAGAAACCTATCTATGGACTGGCGAATCCGCTTTTTATAATCAAAATGATATAACCGACACCACTTTTTTGATTACTTATGCCGGCACTTATTCTGTTGAAATGACTAATCAATGTGGTGGCTTAACGCAATATATCGAAGTAACGAAAGAAAACTGTACCTGTACGCCTTATATTCCCAATGGTTTTACACCAAATGCTGATGGTCGAAATGATGAATTTCAAGTATATGCAAATTGCGAAATTCAAGAATTTAGAATGGAAATCTATGACCGATGGGGCAGTTTATTATTTGCAAGCGATAACCCTTCCAATGGTTGGGACGGAATTACAAACGGGAGAGAAGCCAGTTCAGGCGTTTATGTTTATCGAATAGAATATACTTCAGCTGACCAAAATGGTAACGCCATTACAAGTGTTAAAAGCGGTTCAGTAACTTTGATAAGATAAACTATTTGAATATTTGAGTATTCGATTGTTTGAGTGTTCGATTGTTTTTCAGCACTTAAACAATCGAACATTCAAATCATTAAACATTCTACCAAAAATCACTTTTCAAAAACCACAATATCTTGAAAATCCAGTGCATCCGCTTTGCGTTGATGCGACCAAAAGCCAAAGTGAAAATCCTTGATTGTTAATCCAATTTGATTCGCAAAATCCTCTAAATACGATTGTTCATAAGCGACATTGGCAGACGTTACCTTTTCGTCCATTAGGCGATAATGCCCAAAATCATAAGGAAACTGAAACTCTGGATTAGCATCGTGTTTTGCTGCTTCATTCAAAATAAAAAAAGTAGCTAAACAGCGACCTTTTGGTTTGAGTACTCGCTTGATTTCTTTTAGATAATTTTCAACTTGTTTGTCCGTCATGTGTGTAAAAACAGACGTCAAAAAGCAAAAATCAAAAGCGTTCGCTTCATAAGGAAACTGAAATTCTTCTGCAGCCTCACCGTCTTTCGTATAAAGGTCATTTTTTAACGGAACGTGCGTAAAATTAAAATTTGGATATAAAGGCGTCAGGTTTTTTTGACACCATTCAACACCAACTTTCATAACATCAAAACCCTCATATCGAGCCGTTTTTTCAATATATCCCGCAATCGGAATCGCCATGCGACCGATACCGCTACCAATATCTAAAACGTGATGATGCGGTCGTAATCCACCGTATTTGATAAAAATCTTTAAATAATTATCTCCTTGTTTCAAAAAATTACCCGAACCAGTAAAAATCAATCCTTTCGGTGGAACGATTTGACCTTTTTTGCGAGTCATTTTACTCACCAAATCAGTAGGAGCATAATAAGCCTGACGGGCTTTTAATCGCATTTCGGGCGATAATATATAATAGAGTTTTCGAAAAAAATTCACGGTTTTTCAGTTTGCAGTAAGCCGTTTGCCGTTAGTCGTTTTGCCTATTGCAAATGGATTACTAATTTTTTATGAACACAATTTTTTACAAATATTATTAAAAAATTAGCGAAAGCAATAAAACATTGTTTATAAACCGAGTTTAACTTTGTTTTAGACAAAAAAAGTCCGAAATAAATTAAATTTATTCCGGACAATAATTATTAATCTTATATTTTTAAGCTACTAAGAATTTTTAAACAATTTTCATTGGTTGCTACTCGTGAAACGCTGATTTTTCAAGGGTTTTATGCTATTCATCATTACAACGATCGGCGACAATTTGCTCACAAGCAAAAGAAATATCTACATAGAATCCTCTATTTTATTGATGTTGCTTCTTCGTACCTTGGTATTTCATACATATACACGTTTTTTTTTGGAAAAGGATAGTTTAATCTATATTATTGTTTCTTTTAAATTTTAATAAACATTCTAAATTTACACCTATTAGATATTCATTTTCAATGTTTTACATCTTTTTCATTATTATTTTGACAATTTTTTATTAAAATGGATTATTCACCAATTATCATGTGGTTGGGTTTCGGCATGGCGGCCTACTCTGTCGCAGGGAATGACGTCATTCAAACATTAGGAACATTTTTAACCTCTAATGAAGAAAAAGTAAGTTGGCAACTTTTATGGCTATATGTCGCTGGGATTTTAACGGTTGTGCTTACTTTGGGCTGGTTCGACCCTTTTAACTGGTACGAGTATGAGCGGGGCGTCTCTTATGGCCGCTTAGATGAGTTTGAAATTCCGATTGTTTACTCTTGGTATCACATCATTCCGCCTTTAGTTTTAATGATTATCACCCGCACAGGAATTCCTACCAGTACTACCTTTATGATTTTGACACTATTCTCCTTAGAAAAGCTCCCTGAGAGTGTTTTAGAAATGGCGTTTTCTGTCGTCAATACCGATACGATACTGGGAAGTATGTTGCTAAAATCGATTATTGGATATGGTCTTGCGTTTTTGTTTGCTTTGGTGGTCTTTATCGTTATTACTCGATTTACAGAAAAGTTTTTTATTGAAAATCCTTTACCTCAAAAACAGCGAGCAATTTGGGCAACTTTACAATGGTTCATCACTGGTTTTCTTTGGTGGCAATGGTTGACACAAGATTTGGCTAATATTTATATTTATTTGCGAGGTGGCGACAATCAACCTCCTGTTGTTTTTTTGGCGTCCCTATTTCTAATTTTAGCCTTACTGGCGTACATTTTCAGTCGAAGAGGTGGAGCCGTTCAAGAGATTGTTCGTCAAAAAATCAATACATTTGATATTCGGTCAGCAACTTTTATAGATTTGATTTATGGCCTTGCGTTGTATGCTTTCAAATATGATTATTTTGGACTTTGGGGAGCGAAGATTCCGATGAGTACAACTTGGCTTTTCGTCGGTTTGTTAGCTGGGCGAGAAATCGGGATTCGCATCAATATGGAAGGAAAATTAACTAAGAATATTACTCAAATGGTGATCAAAGATTTTTTAAAAATTCTATTAGGATTAGTGATAAGTATCGTCTTAGTTTTTATCATAAAAATCTTGGCTGATTATCAAAGTGCTAACTAATTGATTTTGATATTATTTCAAATAAAAAGCCACCTACTTGACACAGGTGGCTTAATAACCAAATAAACTTAAAACGTCTTTTTTACAAATTTGATGTGCGAAATCGTTTTAAGTAAAACCAAAATTTCTTTATTCATAAAATGAATGCTAATCTCTATCAATCAACCATTTTGCGACAGCAGGAGTCAATAATTTTTGTGAGCGTCCACCGACAAAAACGCCAATGTGTCCGCCCGGAAATTCCATCAACTCTTTATCTTTCGAGCCAATAACATCATTAATCGGGCGAGTAGTCGCCGGCGGCACGATGTGATCGTGTTTTGCATAAATTGTCAAAACAGGCATCGTGATATTTTTCAAATCAACTGGCAAACCTTCTAAGACAAATTCACCTTTGATTAATTTATTTTGTTGATACATTTCTTTAATAAATTGACGGTAAGTCTCACCAGCTTGATCAGGCGAATCCGCTACCCAATATTCCATGCGTAAGAAGTTCATCAACTTATCCTTATTTTGCATCGTTTTCGGCAAAGCCATGTATTTACGAGTTTTGTTCATTGGCTTCAATAGGTCAAAGCCCGTATTCAAAAAATCACCCGAAACCACACCGTTAAAACCATCAACAATTGCATCGACATCCATATCTTTTGCCCAACGGAACAATAACCCTTCGTTGCTTTCAAAATCAACTGGCGTTACCAAAGTGATTAAGTTTTTAACCTTATCAGGATTCAATGCCGAATAAATCAAACTAAACGTTCCGCCTTGACAAACGCCCAACAAATTGACTTTATCAATGTGATGCGTATCAAGAATATAATCGACACAATCGTTGATATTTCCTAAGATATAATCGCCCATTGTTTTGTATCGGTCGATGCTGGTCGCATAGCCCCAATCAATCACATAAACATCAATGCCTTCGCTCAACAATTTGCGAATGAAACTACGATTCGGCTGCAAATCCATCATTTCCCAACGATTCACCAAAGCGTAAGAAATCAACATTGGCGTTTTTGCTTTTAAGGTTGCTTTATTCTCAAAGTGATACAATTTCACTTTTCCGTCCTGCCAAACCAAGTTCTTTGGAGCGGTTGCAATATCTATATCATTTACCTCTGCAATATTTCTAATTGCATCTGAAACAGTGTTCACCTGTTCCAACATTTGGTCTGCTATATTTTCCATTTTTAATGAGTGAATGAGTGAATGAGTGAATTATTAAACGATACAAACCCGACGATTCATTCCTTCGATAATTCTCTCATGCAATCATTATTTATTAGGTGCTGTTTCTTTGTTTGCTGCTGCTTTTGTTGTCGTTTTTTCTACTGTTTTTGCTGCTGTTTTACGACGAGTTGTACGTCTTTTTGGTGCAGGTTTTTCAGCCGGTTTTTCAGCTGGCTTTTCAGCCAATAATTTTTCAACCTTTGCCAACTTACGCTCTAATAAACGTACTTTTTTACGCATTGAGCTGGCTTCTTGAGCAATATCATTCGCTTCCGAGCGCATCACAAACGGTAAGTCAACAAAAGACAATTCTACAAATTCGTCCATTTTAGACTTAACGCCCAAACCAGCTTTAGCGACTTCATTTTGTAATTTTGAATAATCGTCAGATTCCAAAACAACCGTGATATGTTTTTCTAAAACATTCACATAGCGATTGAAAAAAGCATCATATTGAGGTAATTCTTTACTTTCTTGATATTCATCATAAAATGCCTTCAAGGTTTCTGGTAAAGCATTTTGCCCAGCCTGATATACCATTGTTTGCATTTCTGAAGATTTCACGATAAATGCAATATAAGTAAACTGAATATCACGAATAATTTTCGCAGCATCAATCTCTTTTCCTGGCCCTAACACATTATAATAAGGCGCTAAATTCTCATGCACTTGCTCATTCAAATCTGCCATAAATTTGAAATAAGGAGAAGTATCGCCGCCAGCCATTTTACCAGTTTGCTCCGTCCAATTATTCATAAAGGACTTAGGCGTCACCATATTATTTTGAAACTGTTCAAAAGCCTTTTCAAACATCTCATTCGTTTGATCAATCAATTCACTCATATTCAAGGTGTTAGAATATCCCATGAATTGATTCACCAAATTTTCATAAGCATCAGGCGAAAAATATTTATCAACGGCGTCTTTATGATACACTCCAAATTCCATCATTTTCACAAACGAACTCCAGTATTTCGACAACTCATCGTAAGCCTTCGTGAAACTTTCTAAGTGCGGCTTCATGTTGGTCGGCAACTTATCCATCATATTATCACGAATCCACTTTGTGCTATCGTTCATCCAGCTATTAAAAGTCTTAAAATCGCCATTCCAATTTTTAGGCATTTCAAAACCATTATTTAACGTACCTAAATTTGGCGTATTTGTACCCAAGTGCTTCATCCATTTTTCAGAAAATGACGTCTGTAAATCGACCCATTTTTTGAATTGTTCAGGTGCTTTTTCAAAAGCTTCTTTCGGGTCACCGATTTTCATTGCCTCCTCAAAAAGCCCTTTTTGAGCCTCGTACCATTCTTTTAATAAATCCTCTGGCGTTTTCGTTTCGTTAGAAAACGAGTCCATCATTTTTTTAGAAGCATCTGTCCAAAATTCGTACATCTTCTTTTGCCCCTCTGCGAATGCTTCAAATTGTTGTGTTATTGTATTCATTTTTTTTATTTCAATGAGTGAATGAATAAATGAGTGAATGAGTGAATATAAAAACTACCGAATTTATTCATTCAATAATTCACTCATTCATTCATTGAACCTAAAACAAATCTTGTAATGCTTTGGTGTTTGCGGTTGCGGTTTCGTAAACTGCGGTGAACATATCTTTGTATAAAGCCGTTGATTTTTCCATCATAGACTTGCTACTTTCCAAAGCATTTGTTTCAGCCAAACCTTTGTAATATTCGACTACTTGATTGTATAATGCCGTATTTGCTTCAAAAACTTTATTCATATTTTCTGGCAAAACATCTAACATTTCTTTTCCATCTTTCACTTTCATCATTCCCTCCGCAATCTCTTTTTGAGTTGAATAATAGCTTTCAAAAGCCGCTTTGTCCATTGCTTCCGGAAATTCAGGCGTAACTAATTCAACCAATTCATTGGCTTTTCCTGCCAATGTTTCCATTAATTTTGTTTGATTCGCTGTTACTGTTTCAAAATAATTTTTAGTATCCATGATTAGTGATTTTTTATTTGAATTGAATTTGAATTGAATTTGAATAACTTTTTTGTTAGTGAATTTATATCAAAGATAAGGGCGACCAATAGCGTGAACAATGGACTTTTAGAGCAAAAAAGGGTTGACTTTGGAGAATTAGGAATTAAGAATTAGGAATTATCAATTGATAATCAGTTAGTTACAGTTTTAAACTATAGCATTGACCTTTTATATTTATAAATATAGATTTTTATATACTTTCATGTTAATACAAAAAAATAGCGTCACCAACACAAAGCTGATAACGCTATTTTTATTCATTCATTAAATCATTCTCTCATTCAATCATTAGACTTTCTCCACAATCATCGCACTCGCACCACCGCCACCATTACAAATCGCAGCCATTCCATATTTTCCGCCTTTTTGATTTAAAACATTAATCAAAGTCGTTACAATTCTCGCCCCTGAACAACCTAACGGATGTCCCATTGAAACCGCACCACCAAATACATTTACTTTGTCGTAAGACAAACCAAATTCTTTAGCGAAAGCCATCGTTACTACTGAAAATGCTTCGTTTACCTCGAAATAATCCATATCGTCCATTGTTAAACCTGCACGTTCTAAAGCAATCGGAGCTGCTTTTGTTGGAGCAGTTGTGAACCATTGCGGTTCGTGTGCGGCATCTGCGAACGAAACGATTTTTGCAATAGGCGTTAAGCCCAATTCTTCCACTTTTTCTTTACTTGCCAAAACCAAAGCCGCTGCACCATCATTGATAGTTGAAGCATTTGCAGCCGTTACCGTTCCTGTTTTTGAGAAGGCAGGACGTAAAGTCGGCACTTTTTCAAATTTTACTCTTTTGTATTCTTCATCTTCTGAAAAAACAATTGTTCCTTTACGAGTTTTAATTTCTACTGGAACGATTTCTTTTGCTAATGCACCGCTTTCTGTTGCTGCTGCGGTTCTTTTGTAAGAATTAATCGCAAATTCATCTTGATCTTCACGAGTAAACTCATATTTTTCGGCCGTTGCATCAGCACAAACACCCATGGCACACTGGTCATAAACATCGGTCAAACCATCTTTCGCCAAACCATCAACCAAAGTTCTATCACCGTACTTGCTTCCCCAACGTGCATCAGTTGCATAGTAAGGAATTGCGGACATATTTTCCATTCCGCCCGCCACGACTAAGTCGTGTGTTCCTAACATAATCGCTTGCGCTCCAAACATAATCGCCTTTGTTCCCGACGCACAAACTTTGTTAATAGTCGTTGACGGAACATGGTCGCCAATACCTGCAAAAATTGCCGCTTGACGAGCTGGTGCTTGTCCTAAGTTCGCCGAAACAACATTACCCATGAACACTTCCTGTACTTGCGAAGGCTCAACACCTGCTTTTTCTAAAGCTCCTTTGATGGCTGTTGCACCTAATTTGGTCGCTGATACTTTTGCTAATGCTCCGCCGAAACTGCCTAAAGGCGTTCGTACTGCGGAAACTACATAAACTTCTTTCATTCTGTGGTTAGATTTTATTGTTAGTGAATTTTTTTAAATTATTAAACCGTTTGATAGTAATCACTTCAAGGCAGGCAGAGCGATTACCGTCTTACAATCTAATCCCCTAAAGTTAACTGAAAAATATCCTTGTTTCCAAGTCATTTTTTTAGTCCACATACTAAATTTAATAACTTAAAATGCTGATTTTCAGTTTTTTAAATTATTAAAAAACGATAGACCTTGCAAAAGTCAAGGTATTTTTATTGATAAACAAAATTTTTGATAGAATAGATTATACCTACTTTTATCATTAAATAGAATGAAAGTCTATTTTATAGGCTTATTTTAAAATATTGTTTTGATTTTAATTTAATAACCATTAAATACGAAACTTTTTTAGGGAAAGTAGTCACTATTATTTTTTCTTAGAAAAGTCGATTTTTTGGTAAAATATTGACAATAATCATGGGAAGATTATCGAATAAGGTCGCAATTATTACCGGAGCTGCTCGTGGAATCGGTAAAGCGACGGCTTTGCGTTTTGCTCAAGAAGGAGCGTCTATTGCAATTTGGGATATTAACGAAGAATTAGGAAAAGCAACCGCTCAAGAGTTAGTTGATGCAGGCTACAATGCTAAGTTTTATACCGTCAATGCAACGGATTTTGCAGCTGTTACGGAAACTGCTGAAGCCGTAAATACAGACTTTGGTCAAATTGATATTTTGGTCAACAACGCAGGAATCACAGCAGATGCTTCATTGAAAAAAATGACACCTGAAAAATTTCAAAAAGTCATTGATGTGAATTTAACTGGTGTTTTCAACTGTACAAAAGCCGTTTCAACTTATATGTTAGCCCGTAAATATGGCCGTATCTTGAATGCGTCATCAGTTGTCGGTTGGCAAGGAAACTTTGGTCAAACCAATTATGTGGCGACTAAAGCTGGTGTTATCGGAATGACCAAAGTTTGGGCAAGAGAATTAGGTCGTAAAGGTATTACCGTCAACGCTGTCGCTCCTGGTTTTATTAATACCGAAATGATTCAAACCGTACCTGAAGAATATATTAATAAATTAAAAGCGGCAACACCTGTCGGACGTTTGGGCGAAACGGAAGATATTGCGAATGCGTATCTTTATTTGGCTTCTGACGAGGCTTCTTTTGTGAATGGAATTACATTGGAAGTTGATGGCGGAGTTAGAATCTAAGTTAATTACAATGTAGTGATTAGCGTTACAAAACATTAATGATTTCGGGTTTACATTGTATTTGTAAAATATAAAGGAAATAATCTATTAACTTTTAAAGCAGATGTGAATAATGAATAATTCAAATCTACTTTTTGCAAAACAAGGAAACTATGAAATCATTAATGTTTTTTGGTCTTTTATTCGTAGCATTTACTATGAATAGCTGTGGTGACGATGTTGTTGTTGCACCTCAAGATGTACTTTCTGACGCTGTTGTTCAAGATTTACAATTTTTGAAAGAAGAGGAAAAATTGGCTCGTGATGTTTATTTATACGCTTACGCTAAATATGGTCTAAATATTTTTAATAATATTAGTAATAGCGAACAAAATCACATGGACGCAATTTCGACTTTATTAACAAAATATGATATAGAAGATGTGTCATTAGACGCAGAAGGACAATTTACGAATACCGAACTTCAGGCACTTTATGAGGATTTGACGGCACAAGTTGATATTTCTCAAACAAAAGCACTTTTTGTCGGTGCAACTATCGAAGATTTAGATATTTTTGATATTGATGAAATGATTGCTCGAACTAATGAAAGTGATATTTTGGACGTTTATGAAAAATTAACTTGTGGTTCTAAAAATCACATTAGAGGATTTACTGATCAACTATCTACTGCTGGCGAAACATACACACCTCAGTTTATTAGTCAAGAATATTACGAAACTATTTTAAACGGAAGTCACGAACATTGTGGCAATTAACGAAATCAAGTAAATGATTTATCCATATTTGGTACACAAAACCAAGGTTTTAGATAACGAAGTTGCTTATATTGACGAAGGCAATCAAGAGGCTGAAACCTTGGTTTTTGTGCATGGTTTGGGGAGTTATTTGATGGTTTGGCGAAAAAATATCGCTTTATTGAGTCTGAAATATCGTTGTATTGCGTTGGATTTGCCCGGTTATGGTTTTTCGGATAAACGGCATTATGAGTTTGATTTAGATTTTTATTCTAATCTTGTTGGACAATTTATCAATCAATTAAATCTCAAAAAAGTCACGTTAATCGGTCACTCGATGGGCGGACAAATTTCAATGATAACCGCATTAAAATTCCCAAATCTTTTACAAAATTTATGTTTGGTTGCAACCGCAGGTTTTGAAAAATTCAATAGTTTTCAAAAATCGTGGTTGATTAATGCGTCTTCGGCAGAAAATCTGAAACTGCTAACTCGAAAGCGAATTGCTTTAAATATGACCAATAATTTTAAAAATGTGCCTGATGATGTGTTGTATTTAGTCAAAGATACGGTCGAGTTTACTTTTGATAATTTTGAACGTTACTGTTATACGATTTCGAGCAATGTCCGAAGTATGATTGAAATGCCTGTTTATTCGCAATTATCCAAGATTCAAACACCGACTTTGGTTATTTTTGGGGAAGATGATGCCTTGATTCCCAACCGTTTATTTTCATTTAGTTCAACTAAAAGTATAGCTCAAAAAGGTACTCGAAAAATTCCAAATGCAGAACTGTTACTCATTCCTGATTGTGGTCATTTTGTGCAGTACGAACGTGCGGATTTGGTGAATTTTGCGATTGATAGGTTTGTTACAAATGAATAAACGCCAAAAAAATGAATTATATCATTTTTCATATATAGGTTTTTATATGTGTTTAATTTTGCTTAGTTTTGACTCTATCAACGTTTTATCAAGATGCGAGCAAAACTTCAAAAATTCACCGATTTCACCTTAACGCTACTTCCGCACGAAGTCAGTTATTTGCTGTCTATTCAACAGTTTCAAGACAAAGACCGCTTGAATATCTTGAAACGAATTGCTCACAATATTGAGCAAGGAAACACTTTTATTGAATATGACACCACTCTCAATAAGCGAAAATATTCTAATCTAAAAAATTGGATTGTTGAACGATTACAAACGCTTGATGTTGATGTTCAATTTGAATGGATGACGGAATTGGAAAAGGCGATAATGACCGATTGCATCACACCTGAAGATGAAAAACAACTCCTAAAAGCGATTCGGAATTATGACGAACCGATTTTTTATTTCCAAAAGTTCTATGAATTAGCATTAAGCTATCGGCATTTTTTGATTATTCGGATGCGATATTCCGACCATAAATTGGTTAACGATTTTATTATTAATAATAAAAAAAACTACGAACAGAGTAAGCGAATTAATGAAAAGCTCCACGAAATCACGGTTGATGTTGTGAATCAATATCGCAACACCAATATTGAAACTAAAAAATGGGAACGTTGGCTGACTAAGATTTTCTATGATGAAAAATTAGATGGACAAAACCGATATTTGGCGTTGATTCGCTTGATTTTTATGGCGTTCAATTATCGTCATTTCGAGCCTTTGCGAAAGCATTTTGATGATTTAGATAAATATTTTGAACAAGGAAAATATTATTCCAAACGGTTATTGTTAAATTATTACGGCAATCGGCTGTTATTACATACAAAATCGGAAGAGTTGGACAAAGCCGTGTATTACGGTTATTTATCTATTCGAGGAAAGAACAACGAATATATTCATTATATCAATAATTTAAGTGCTGTTTTGCAACGACAATCGAAGTATCAAGCTGCTTTAGAGCTGATGCGAAGTGCCTTTTCAGAGATGAAAGCAACGCAAAATTATCATGATAAAATTGGTTTTGTTGCCTTTTATGCCAATGCCCTCAACAACACCAAACAGTATCGAAGTGCGGAACAATATTGTGCCTCGTTCCTCAATGCGTACAAAGAAAATGTCTTTAAATATCGTTGGCATATCTTCTTTACCGTCTATTTGGAAAGCCTTTTACATCAAAAAAAATATACGACCATTCAAAAAGTCGTTTCCAAAAATCAACTCTTGCAACACGACAAAAACTACCAGCAAAAAGCCTCGTATTTGCCGACGATAACTTGGTACGCTTACGCTGCGAGTTTACGTGAAATTTCGTTTTCAAAACATGAGTTTAAAACGCTTATTTTAGAATTTACGGAATCTGTTATTCATAATAAAAATAAAAAACAGCAACTTATTGAATTGCTCAAAACGATTCAGCCACATATTCCAGAAGTGATACAATTGGTACGTCCGAAGTTGTATGATTTGGGGATAAGGATTTGATAAATCACCATTCATTATCTAAAAACTTCACCCACTTTCCCACCGAGATTTCTACTTTAATTGCTTACGGTCAATCTTCCCAGAAGCATTTTTCGGCAACTCCTCCAAAATCTCCAAATGCTTCGGAATTTTAAATTTTGATAATTTATTTAAACAAAAACCTTTAATTTCCTCTAAATCAATCGTTTGATTATCATTCAAAACAACAAATGCTTTTCCAACTTCGCCCCATTTTTCATGCGAAACACCAATGACAACGACTTCTGAAATTGCTTGATGTTGAATTAAAATCCGCTCAACTTCGGCAGGATAAACATTTTCACCACCAGAAATAAACATATTTTTAATTCTATCGACCACATAAAAATAACCATCTTCATCTTGTCGAACTCGGTCGCCAGTGTGAAACCAGCCGTCTTTGATGGCTTTGTTTGTTGCCGTTTCATTTTGCCAATAACCAGGTGTCACCATTGGCCCTTTGAGCAATAACTCGCCAGATTCGTTTGGTGCTACGGTTTCGCCTTTTTCATTGACAACTTTCGTCAGAACGTAGAAATTCGCTCGTCCGATTGAGCCTTTTTTACGAATCGCATCGTCTTGATGCAACGAAGTCAAATTCGGTCCAACTTCCGTCATGCCGTAACCTTGACGAACAGGTACATTTTTCGTTGCCCATTTTTCAATCAAAGGAATCGGCATCGGTTCGCCACCAACGATGAAATATTTTAATTTTGGAAAATTTGCTTTCGCAAAATACGCTTCGTC
>Ga0075467_10001673_pt1 | contig 18163 bp, 18 predicted proteins | sample DEB08_DNA_9_FD_75067 | JGI IMG/M metagenome (GOLD analysis project Ga0075467, IMG submission 75067) | Aqueous microbial communities from the Delaware River and Bay under freshwater to marine salinity gradient to study organic matter... | ecosystem: Environmental > Aquatic > Marine > Coastal ... | reverse complement strand
TTAACAGGTACATTTAGCATTTTTCCGGGGAAACATGATTTTCAACTCAACAACCAAAGCAACGCGGCGCCGTTCCGCTTTCGCACTCACCGCCTGTGGTGGCAGCAGCGGCGCATAGATAGTCCCAGTTATTGCAAGCAAGGAGATCATTTCCCTGGCCAACTAAGTCGGCAAAACATTTCCGATCCGCTATGCAGCGGCCAACTTCGATACCAGTACGCTTGAACGCAAAACGGGCGCGGTACGTTTCATAAGAAAAACCGAACTCGAGGTCATGATCAATGGCGTAAATGAAATTGTAATAGAAGATGAACCGGGCGATTTCTTCGGTCCAACGCTTTTGCCGACGCCACCATTGTCTCCCCGGCACTCACATTAGTGTCTGCTAATGATTTTATTTCAAAGGACTACGCCGGCTTCCTCGGCTTCGAAACAGCGATTGCAGATATGCCCACAGAAAACCTCTTTTTCTACGGCGCCATAACCTCCGCAAAGTGTTCCTGTCCGACGGCATAATTACCGGAAGCGATACCGGCGACACCTATTTGACCGTTAACTTCGACACCCTCAACGTGACGGGCGAACTTCATTTCTCAGAGGTTGCTCTGTGTTTAATCACCAACGGTCGCATTTCGGACAATGGAATCACCGGCGGCGTGTCGACCTAGAATATCAGCGCAACGCTCAATGAAACCACCGATGATGCTGTTGACGGCGTGTTCCTTGGCACCGATACAAGTCTCTCTTCTGGCTCCAATGAAGGGACAGCCAATATTGATGGAGAGATAATTGACTTCGTTGGTGTCTTTACGGGCATCAAATCTGCGCCACTTAAACGCCCAACGCAACGATCCGATCTGCATGGTAAATGCGCTGCAGACGGGCCAATAACGTTTCGGCGCGTGTTTTAACTTTTAACTTGCGCCGTAACTGCGTGCATTAGAACGCCTATATCGACGCTAAACATCTTACCCTTCTTTACCGCGCGGTCCAAAATACGCAGAATTGGCGGTGGTTTTACGCGCAGGCACCAACGCGATACCGACGTTGGGTTTTCCACCCCATCCTCAATGAAAAAAACGGCGTTTATCTTTGAAGGCGTTGCGCGCAACGCCCTCTCGGGCGCGCGCTGCGTCAACCTTTCTCAGGCATTCACATCCACCACGACCCGGCCCTTGACCTGACCTTTCAGAATATCCGCCCCCAGTTTCGGCAAGTCCTCAAGCGTCGCAGGCTGGATCATCGCTTCCAGCTTGTCCATCGGCAGGTCCTTCGCAACCCGCTCCCAGGCCCGCACGCGATTCTCGAAAGGCTGCATCACGCTGTCGATCCCCAAAAGGTTCACACCGCGAAGAAGGAAAGGAATAACCGTCGCAGGTAAGCCAGTACCGCCCGAAAGACCCACGGCAGAAACCGAAGCACCATATTTCATCTGTCCCAGAACCCGCGCCAGCATCGCACCACCAACAGCGTCAACGCAACCAGCCCAAACCTCTGCTTCCAAGGGTCTTTTCACGGTCTCGCTCAGCTCTTCACGCGCCACAATGCGGGTTGCGCCAAGGCTTTTCAGATAGTCAGCGGTCTCGGGACGCCCCGTCACGCCCGCAACCTCATAGCCCAGATTGGCCAGGATCGCCGTCGCCACAGACCCCACGCCACCGGACGCGCCGGTCACCAAAACCTCACCGTCGCCCGGCTTCATTCCGTGATCTTCAAGCGCCATCACCGCAAGCATCGCCGTAAACCCGGCAGTGCCAACTGCCATCGAAGCCCGCGTCGTCAAGCCTGTCGGCAAAGGCACAAGCCAGTCCGCTTTCACGCGTGCTTTTTCGGCATATCCGCCCCAATACGCCTCGCCCACGCGCCAGCCCGTCAACACAACTTTGTCGCCCGCTGCATAGCGCGGATCGTCAGACGCCTCGACAGTCCCGGCAAAATCAACGCCCGGCACATGCGGATAATTTCGCACCAGCCCACCGCCGGGCCCAATGCATAAACCGTCCTTATAATTAACGGTCGAGTACTCAACCGCAACGGTCACTTCGCCGTCAGGCAAACGCGCCTCGTCGATCTCTTGGACAGACGCCGAGGTCTTGCCTTCATCATCTTTCTCAACAATCAGCGCTCTCATCGCGGCGTCCTTTTCATATTTTGCAAGCGGTTGATGCCAAACAACGAAAGGCAGTGGCATCCTGCGCAGACTATGCATTCCCTATGCCATATGCGCCATATCTTATGGCGCGGCCAGTTCAGACTTATGTCCACCGCATGCAGCACACGCCAAACCCAATGCCCCCGCAAGTTTTTCTGGACAGTCCTTAGAGCTTACCTTGGCAAAAATCATTAAAAACCATTGCTTTAGGAGAAAGTAGTCAATTTCTTTTGTAACATGCGGAAATCGGCATGATCCAATCGAGACCGCTTAGCGTAAATATTATCAGACACTCAAGTGAAACGGCAGGCTTACACATGATCGACATCGTCAACATCTTGCTCGCGCTCTTCGGTGTTGGTCTAGGGGCAATTGGCTGGCTCATGCCTCGCTACACCATGAAACTTCTCGATATGGCACCCACCAAGTCAACCATGGGTCTGTCCGAAATCCGCGCAGCCTCAGGCGCGCTCTTTATCGGACTTGGCCTTGGCGCAATTGTGTTGAACACGCCGTTCGCCTTCGCAATGGTTGGCTTCGCTTGGGGTGGGGCAGCAATAGGGCGCCTTACATCGCTTATTGTCGACGGAGACGCGGCTCGCCAGAAGACCACATTCTTTGTGATCGAAGCGGCAGTGGCTGCTACGCTTCTTGGGATCAACCTCTGATCTGGTGGCCGTGCCAGAATATCTGGTCTTTGCATTGAAGTCATTTGAACAGGCGTTTGAAACGCGCCCTTCCAAAACCTCACCAGACTCCCTATATTAGTAGTGTCCCGGCAACGGGACTATGGACATAAACGCGCTCGTAATAAGCGGTTCGGACCCGGGGGCGGTACCCGGCGTCTCCACCAAACATCCTTCATTTGGGGATCATGGGGACGAAATAGGATCGACGGACGTCTAAAGGGGTTTTGCTTTGTCTCGGTGAGGTACCACCGATATCGGTCCATTAAAGCTAGTTGCAAATGACAACAAAGCTCCAATGGCGATGGCTGCGTAAGCAGCTTGAACTATTGAAAATTAAGTCCTTGGGCTTAGCAGCTTAAGGCGGGGCCTGCCGGAGCCTGGCAACAGAATCCGGCACCTTTCCCCAATTTCCGAAGGCACTTGGCATCAAAAGCCTGTACAAAAAAATATCGCTCCCTTGCCTTCCCCATCCTCTTAAGTTTAGGTTTCTCCATGGGGTTCGCGAACGCCCCGTGAGGCGTAAGCCCAAGCGTCGCATCCACTACTCGTTAGAGAGGATGCACCGTGCCTGCCCCAACCGAATTCACCGTTACGCAACTGAGGCGCCCGATCCGAACTCCGGACTGTCCGCTCATTGTAGATATATCCATTGATCCCGACTTCGATCACGACCCACACCTGATCCCCGGAGCTTTTCGCCATCCACACACAGATGTGGACGGGCTCAAAGCCCTAATAAATGGCAGGGACCGCATCATCACCTGTCAGCAAGCGATCAAGCTATGCCAGAGACTTGTCGCGTGGGTGCGCGGCGACGGCATCGTCGCCCCGTACCTTCAGGGAGGAAACTATCCCTGGCGTGACGCGATCGATACAATTCGCATTCCTGCAAGTGCCATTCCCGCTTTCGTCGATAAGGCCACTCTATGGCTGACGCGACATCGCCCAAAGATCGACCGAATAGCCTGCCCTTGGCTCATTCGTCGATTTGTCGATCGCAAAACCCAGTTTCTCTTTGTCTCGGCCGTCGAAGTCATGGGAGGCGCCGCGCGTTATGGACCCACCCCATTTGATATCGAAGGCGTCGCATTCTCGCATCGCGGGCAACGCAGCACATTTGACGCGATGCTCGATAGGTTTCATCTTCATTTATCCGCCCTGGATCGGTTGGCGCGCATCGTACGCGCCACAGATACAAACCGTCACAACGACGCGCCGGAGGCCGCGGGGTTGCTCGCGCTGTCCGCCGGCCTTTCGCGTCAATACAAAGACGATCAACAGCGGAAAGAGGCTGGAATGGCGATCTATGACGCGCTTTGTCGCTGGGCACGTGACGGGCAAAACGAAGGTCATGCCTGGCCCCAGGAACGCCGCTGATGCAGCCAGACTACAGACAGCTGTTTCGCGTCTTCGGTCGAATCGGCATCTATTCTTTCGGAGGTCCCGCAGCGCAGATTGCGTTGATGCATCGCGAGTTGGTCGACGACAACCGCTGGCTCTCCGAAAAGGACTTTCTCGGCGCGCTGTCGTTTTGCATGCTTTTACCGGGACCTGAAGCAATGCAACTTGCAACCTACTCGGGCTGGCGACTGTGCGGTGTTCCAGGCGGTCTGATCGCAGGTCTTTTGTTTATCCTTCCGGGCGCTGCAGTCATGTTCGCGCTTGCAACCATCTACGCGATATTCGGCAATGTGCCGTTGGTCGACGCGGCGTTTCTTGGCGTGCAGGCCACTGTCGTGGCCATCGTGCTGGAAGCTCTTTTCAAAGTCTCCAAACGCGCCCTGAAACAAGTTGACCACTGGATAATCGCAGGCCTCGCCTTCGTTGCAATCTTCGCCTTTCAGCTGCCGTTCCCTCTGATCTTGGCAATCGCGGCACTCTGGGGCTTCGTGACCGCGAAGCAGGCACAAGCCGCTGAAAGCCAATCGCATATTCCCTCCAAGACTGCAAAAACCATAGCGATCTGGCTGGCTCTCTGGGCGGTGCCTTTTATAATCCTTTTTGCCTTCGATGCTCAGTTCCTGACCGACGTCGCCCTGTTTTTCTCAAAACTGGCCATTGTAACATTTGGTGGGGCATATGCCGTTCTCGCCTATATGACGCAAACCGTTGTCTCGGAATTCGGCTGGATTTCGACCGATCAGATGATGGATGGCCTGGGCCTCGCCGAAACAACACCCGGCCCGCTTATCCTGGTCACTCAGTTCGTTGCCTTTCAAGCAGCGTATCAACAGTTTGGCCTTGGACAGGCGTTCATAGCAGGGGTCATCACGCTTTGGGTCACTTTCGTGCCGTGCTTTCTATGGATTTTTGCGGGCGCCCCTTTTGTAGGTCGTCTCACGGCAAACAAACGTCTCGCAGGCGCGCTATCTGCGATCACCGCATGCGTTGTCGGCGTGATTTTGAACCTGTCGCTTTGGTTCGCAGCACACGTGGTGTTTCAAACCATCGACACCGCACGTTTTGGGCCGATTTCCGTCATCGCCCCGGATCCGTCGTCCATTGATCTTGTCGCCGCAGCTATTGGGATCATCGGAGCGTTTATGCTTTTTGTGTTCCATGAAGGCCTTGGACGCACGTTGATTTCAGGCGCGCTCTTGGGCCTTTGTGCCGGTCTCGTTTTTTGACGGTATCAAATCGCGAACAACACCTTTTCATCGGGTCCGAATCTTTTATGCTGTCGTCAGAATGCAAGGAGACGGCATGACGCGCATCATCGATTACGGCAACCTGATGCACCGCGCGATGCGTGGGCTTATTCAGAACGTGCTAAATGATGTCTCCGAGCATGGCCTGCCTGGCCAGCACCACTTTTTCATTACCTTTGACACCATGCACCCGGACGTCGAGATAGCGGATTGGCTCAGTGATCGCTATCCCGACGAAATGACGGTTGTCATGCAGCACTGGTTCGACAATCTAGACGTCACCAACGAAGGCTTTTCGATCACGCTGAATTTCGGCGATTCGCCTGAGCCGCTCTACATCCCTTACGATGCGATCCGCACTTTCGTAGACCCTTCGGTCGAATTTGGCCTCAGATTCGAAGCGCAGGATGAGGACGACGACGCAAAAGAAAGCCCAGGGACAGAAACTGATCCCGATCCGGAAACAAAAGACGCCGAAGGGGCCGCCGAAATCGTCAGCCTCGACAGTTTCCGGAAATAGTCCGCCGTATTTTCGCCGCAATTTCTTCGGTCTGACGCCATGATTGGCAGCCAATCTCCGTGCATTAACCCCGGGGAGGCCTCTATGTTTTTTCGCGATCTCAAGCTCAAGCCAACAACAATCGAAGTCACCCTTGCAGAAGCCCGCCTTCCGGTTCGGATGGGCCACCGCGATGCATCTAAAGTCTTCGGCGAACCGCTCAATCGCCAACTTGCAGCGACTGCCATGGGAACCCTTACCAAAGTCCGCGCCCACGAGGCAGGCCCCGACGATATCTGCGGTGTGACGCTCTATTTGGGGCTGCGCAACGCTTCGCGCGAAGGTCTCGAAAGCGTGGCCAACATGCTCGACTATCTCCACGCGCCCTATGGCTCGTCCTTGCGACGCGCTGAAGGCGGTGATCCTGTCCTTTTTGGTGTGGCAGAAGGTCTGGAAATCTCGGTAGACAGCACTCTTGCTCCAGACGCTCAGGCCCGACGCGACCTTGCCATGACCTGCAGCGAGGCGATGAAAGGTCTCGCCATCAATCGCGGCTGGATCCGTCGTGCAGACAAAACGGTCTTCTATTTCTACGGTGAAAACGTGCGCTCTATGCAGGACCGTTTAAGCGAAGCATTTGAAACCCACGCAGTCCTCGCAACTGCCCGCGCCCGCCGTCTCGCCTGAAATCCTCTGCGTAACTTGGTCCCCTGCGATTGCGCATGTGGCCGCGCTTGCCTATAGCTTTCCGCGCAAGACGTGAGGAGAGCTTGAGCCATGACCACCACCCGAACCGAAACCGACAGCTTCGGCCCGCTTGAGGTCCCCACCGACAAATACTGGGGCGCCCAGACGCAACGCAGCCTGATCAACTTCCCTATCGGCTGGGAAAAACAGCCCGTCGCAATCGTGCGCGCCCTCGGCGTAGTCAAGCAAGCATGCGCCGAAGCGAACAAAGCTGCCGGCGTGCTGGACAGTGACAAAGCAGACGCCATCATCGCAGCCGCATCGGAAGTGGTAAACGGCAAACTGGACGACCACTTCCCTCTTGTTGTGTGGCAAACTGGTTCCGGTACTCAATCAAACATGAATGCAAACGAGGTCATCGCGAACCGTGCGATTGAAATGATGGGCGGCGTCATCGGCTCGAAAGACCCGGTGCACCCGAACGACCATTGCAATATGGGTCAGTCATCGAACGACACCTTCCCGACCGCCATGCATATCTCCACCGCCATGACCGCGCGCGATGTGACGCTTCCGGGCCTGAGACATCTCCACGCAGCCCTTGAGGCCAAGGTCAAAGAATTTGACGGCATCATCAAAATCGGCCGCACGCACACGATGGATGCAACGCCGATGACGCTCGCACAAGAGTTCTCGGGCTACACCCATCAGGTCGCGAAATCGATTGAACGCGTAGAGGCCTCGCTGGCTGACATCTACGAGTTGGCCCAAGGTGGCACGGCGGTTGGCACAGGCCTCAACACGCGTCCCGGTTGGGGCGAAGAGGTCGCTGCAAACATGGCGCGCATCACGGGCCTGCCCTTCGTGACAGCCCCCAACAAATTCGAAGCCCTTGCCGCGCATGACGCAATGGTTGCCATGTCGGGCGCGCTCAAAACCGCCGCCGCCAGTCTATTCAAGATCGCCAACGATATTCGGCTTCTCGGCTCGGGACCTCGTTGCGGCCTTTATGAGCTGCTTTTACCCGAAAATGAGCCTGGCTCTTCGATCATGCCCGGCAAGGTAAACCCAACCCAGTGCGAAGCGATGACCCAAGTCTGCGCCCATATCATCGGCAACGACGCTGCTGTCGGGTTTGCCGGAAGTCAGGGCCATTTCGAGTTGAACGTGTACAAACCCATGATGGCCTATAATGTCCTGCAATCTATGCAGCTTCTGGGCGATGCATCCAATGCTTTCACCGATAATTGCGTTGCAGGCATCCGCGCCAATGAGACGCGCATCGACCAGTTGATGCGCGAAAGCCTCATGCTTGTCACCGCACTTGCCCCCACAATTGGTTATGACAACGCGACCACCGTCGCGAAGACCGCGCACAAAAACGGGACGACCCTGAAACAGGAAGCCATTGCGCTTGGCTTTGTCGACGAGGCAACATTCGACAACGTTGTTCGTCCAGAAAAAATGATCGGACCAAAATCATGAACACTGCCAATCTAAACCGGGCGCGCAAAGAAAAACTGAAGAATGCCCGCAAGGCTGACGCCGATGGAAACGCCATGAAATATGGGCGCTCAAAGGCTGACAAGCTGGCCGAAGCGAAAAAGGCGGCGCTCGCAATGAAACGTCATGAGGCCAATAAAAAAGAGCCATGAACGCGCGGCCGATCAAACGATCTCTGACGCTGCGCGGGCACCGCACTTCGGTATCCCTTGAGGACGCGTTTTGGTCGGCGTTTCGCGACATTGCTTCGCAAAACGGCCGTCCGATCAACGATCTGGCGGCTGAGATTGATGAAGCGCGGGGCACAGATTGCGGGCTCGCTTCAGCCATTCGATTGTTTGTTCTCGATCACTATCGAACGTGCTAATGCGGACGAACCTCTAGTGTAGTTCCATCGCGCGAACGCACTGTAAGATGCGAAACCGGAACCGGAGTGGCGAGCGGCGCAAACCTAAACTGACGCAGTGCCGCCGTCAGCAACACCGCGGCTTCCGCCATTGCAAATCCCCCCCGGACAGACCCAGGCACCGCTTGAAAACGGCAGATAGGCTTCGCGCGATGACTGTCGCCACGCATCTGTTTCCCATCGGTCTGCATCGAACGCGTCCAGGGTCGCCCAAAACCGATCACTCCTATGAAGATGCCAAGGGGAAATGACGGCCTGGCTGCCCGCGCTGCACTGGGCGATTTCGGAAGGTTCTTTGGACGTTTCTTCAGCACAAGCTTTATGAGTTCAGGCTCGTTGATCATAAACGAACGGAGAAACGGTGTGCGAAAGTCACCCATGCGCGTGGGGCACAACGTTCGGGCTGCACCGACAGTATCTCCTGGCGAAACAAACGCCAATCGCGCCGCAAAGAAACGCGATCCGCGCGTGCCGCCGACTTTGGCGGGATCATGTCACGGTGGAGGTAAAGCACGAGGCGACCACATCGATCCGGCTTGGGGATGTGCGCCTCCCACGGAACCGCGCACCAAGCGTTTCAGGGCCTGCAGTGATCTTGAAATAATCAAAGTCACCTGGGCGATCGAATGCGAAGATATATTGAAAATGTAAGCGAAAGAACCGCCACTTTAAACTTGCCAACCACTCAGGCGACAGCGCCTCGCTGAAGGCCGCCGACAAAATCAAAGGCCATTGCTGACTGTTGCCCGGCGACACGCCCGAGACTGAAACCGGATCCGTAAGCGCAAAACAGCATCTATCGGACGGGTCCGACACATCGACCCAGGTGATTTCTTGCGCTGTTGCCAGAAGGCGCAAATCGCGGCGAATGCGTTTGGCTTCCGGAAGGAAGCTCGTCATCGGAATGACTTGCCCAAGCGTCAGCAAAGACAGCGCCGGGCCAGTCTCGGACAAACACTTCAAGCGCACGATATCGGCGACAATCGACACCGCCATTTGCGCGCCCGAACTGTGCCCAACGATCAAAACTTCATCAATATCTTCGCGTAGGGCTGCTTCAATCCGATGGCGGAACTCGTGCAGTCGCGCTTCGATCTCATCTGGATAAACACCGCGCTTGGAGGCCGAATAGGCATAGCCCTGCATAAGGTAATAGGCATAGGTTCTGTCGTCTTTCGATTTGAACCACCGAAGGACACCAAGCGTCAGCGGTAGGAACAGCGCCCAAAAGACGCCGGCACCGACAAGCGTCCAGAGCCACCCACTGACGCCCTGCTGTTGACCCAGATATGACACCAGTGCGGTTCCGACTTCATAGGTCGCCCAGACCGCGCCACTGGCCAGAAGACTTGCGCCTAAGAGAGCCACCGACAATTGCGCCAATAGAATCACCACCGGGTATAGCGCAGCAATAACCGGGCCCTTCGCCAGCCAGCCAAGCCTGCGAAACGTGCCGGTCGTCAGATAGAGCCAGCATGTCCGTAACAACGCCAGATAGGTCCCCGTAATGCCGGCGCTCATCGAACCGCGCAGAAGGTCGTGCCAGACAAGAACATCCACCTTGCTGACCGTGCTGACCCCATCGATCTTTGCGCGCACACGCCAGCCCGTCTCGCGGGCTTCGCATTTCTGGTCAATCTCATACCCTGAGACCTCAGCCTGCTTGCGACCCTCGCTACGGTAAGCTCGCGGTAGCGCCGCGGCGGATTGGGGTCATAGCCAGGGATGTAAAATACCCGGCGGCGGGACACCTGTGATTTTCGACGCGGCAGCATGGTCAAGAGACTACCCCATGCACTCAGAGGGGAGAAACCATTCGGTAGAACGCAGTGGAAAAAACAAGCCCCGGTCAAGCTCCCGGAAACAATTGCTCGGTTCTCAACCGAATGTCTGCAAAACAGGGAATTGCTCGTTCAGCCACCAGGCGAAATCAGTAAAGCTTCCCGTGAGCATCAACAGCCCCACAGTCCACAATAACAGCCCCATGATCCGCTCGATCCGCTCCATATGTTGGCGCATCCAAGCCATCAGACCGGTCATCCGAGGGAAAAAGGCCGCGACCAGCAGGAACGGTATTCCAAGCCCGGCCGCATAGGCCGCAAGCAATGTCGTGCCGCGCACCACATCCGCCTCGGACGCTGCAATGGACAGAATCGCCCCAAGAATGGGCCCGATGCACGGAGTCCAGCCAAACGCGAAAGCAAGGCCAAGCACATAAGCGCCAAAGGCCGAGCCACCCCGATCACCCGCGTCCATCCGCATTTCTCTGTCCATGAAAGCGATCCGGTAAATCCCAAGAAAATGCGCGCCAAAAATCATGATCACAAGCCCGGCTGCAAGAACGAACCAATCCTGATTTGTCAGGAAAAAACGCCCGAATACCGACGCCGTGAACCCAAGGATCATGAAGACCGTCGAAAGACCCATGACAAAGAAAACAGCAGACACCATCGTGCGCCGCCGCGCAGATTTTTCGCCACCCTGCATTTCGGTGACCGATATCCCGCCCATATAGGCCAGATAGGGCGGCACTATCGGCAGGACGCATGGGCTCAGGAAGGACAAAACTCCCGCCATCAGCGAAATCGTCATCGCCGGCAAAAGCGAGGCGTCAAAGAGGTCAAAACCGAACATTTACGTTCCCTTCACTTGACGACACCTATGCGGTCTTTAAGTCGGCGTCACGACACAAGCGCTCAAATCTAAGTGGACAAACTGTAACATCCCGCTTAGCGATCGTGCCATGGCAACTGATGACACCCTTGATGCGACCGGGCTTTTATGTCCCCTGCCCGTTTTGAAGGCGGCCAAGCGGCTGCGCGAGATGGCATCGGGACAAGTTTTGGAAATGCGCGCGGATGATCCGGCAGCCATTGTCGACGTCCCACATTTTTGCGCCGAACAAGGTCATGAAATGCTGAACGCCACCGATGACGATGGCGTTCAGGTCTATCTTATCAAGCGTAAATAAGCCGCTACGACCGACCCGCTGACCACCATCCACGCTTGCGTGGCTTGGGAGGCGTTTCTTCCGGTGCCGGTACGTCCGCGACCATCACTGGCTCGGGCCGTGGTTCGGGCTCTGGAGTTGGTCCTGGTGTCGCAACTGCCGCTGGTGCCTCTGGCATTACCGGCTCAACCGCTATCACTTCTGGCGCTGCTGCGGCCTCGACCGGCGCTTCGTTAACTGCCTCTTCGACTTTTTTCTTGCGTGGCGCACGTTTGCGCTTGGGCTTTGGAGCTTCCTTCTCAGCCACAGCCTCGGCTACTTCTGGGGCGTTTTCAACCACATCAGGAACTGCTTCCACGCTTTCCGTAGGGGCCGCATCATCGTTAGCTTGCTCTTCTACTGGCGCTTCTGTCTTGCGTCGTGACCGTGACCGACGTGGCTTTTTCGGGGTCTCGGCCTCGGCGTCAGCCACCAGTGCTTCAGCAAGTTCCGACGGCGCGTCGCCCGCGGTTTCGCTAGCCGTCTCGCTGACAGCCTCGCTAGCTTCTGGCGCGCCGTTCTCGGTATTTTGTGCCTCATCATCCTCGCGACCGCCTCCGCCACCGCGACGACGACGACGACGACGGCGGCGCTTTTTCGGCCGATCTTCGTTATCTTCCTCGGACCGTGGTGCCGCGTCGACCACATCTGTTTCTTCCACTGTCTCGGCCGCCTCCGAAGCCAGATCTTCCTCGATCTCGGCCATCAAAGCCGGATCAACCGACACAACCGGTGCAGAAGTATCAATCACCCGAGTCGCCGTCTTGAATTTCTCGATGGTGAAGTCAGGCGAAATCAGGAACGGATCGGCTTCCAACCGTACCGCCATGCCGTAACGCGCTTCGATTTGCGCAATATGCTCGCGTTTGTTGTTCATCAGGAAATTGATAATCGAAACCGGCGCCTTGACCAAAGCCTCGCGCGACCGTTTGCGCACGCCTTCTTCTTCAAGCTGACGCAAAATATTCAGGCCAAGACTGTCGTCCGACCGGATCAGACCGGTGCCATGACATGCCCGACACGGCTGGGTCGAGGCTTCAAGCATGCCCGGACGCAAACGCTGGCGCGACATCTCGAGAAGGCCAAAGCCCGAAATGCGACCGACCTGAATGCGGGCGCGATCTGTCTTAAGCCTATCCTTGAAACGCTTTTCGACGGATGCGTTGTTGCGGCGCTCTTCCATGTCGATGAAGTCGATCACAATCAGACCGGCAAGGTCGCGCAGACGCAACTGACGCGCCACTTCTTCGGCCGCCTCAAGGTTGGTTTTCAGCGCAGTGTCTTCGATTGAATTCTCTTTGGTCGCTTTGCCCGAGTTTACATCGATGGCCACCAAAGCTTCGGTCACATCGATCACGATATAACCGCCCGACCTTAGTTGCACAGTCGGGTTGAACATGCCCGAAAGGTAGCTTTCCACCTGAAAGCGCGCAAACAGCGGCATTCCATCGGTGTAAAGCTTCACGTTTTTTGCGTGGCTTGGCATGATCATCTTCATAAAGTCTTTGGCTGTGCGGTAGCCAAACTCGCCCTCGACCAGAACCTCGTCAATCTCGCGGCTGTACAAATCACGGATCGACCGCTTGATCAGATTGCCTTCTTCGTAAATCTGAGCAGGCGCGATCGACTTCAGCGTCAATTCGCGAATTTGCTCCCACATACGCTGAAGATATTCGTAGTCCCGCTTGATTTCGGTCTTGGTTCGCTTGGACCCTGCCGTTCGGATGATCAGGCCGGCGCCCTTGGGCACGTCGATCTCAGCCGCGATTTCCTTCAGCTTCTTGCGGTCCGCGACTTGGGTGATCTTGCGAGAGATGCCGCCACCGCGCGCCGTGTTCGGCATAAGCACACAATAGCGCCCGGCAAGGCTCAGGTAAGTTGTAAGGGCCGCGCCTTTGTTGCCGCGCTCTTCTTTAACGACCTGGACCAGAAGTATCTGACGGACTTTGATAACTTCTTGAATTTTGTAACGCCGCGGACGCGATCTTCGAGGTGGGCGAATGTCTTCCTGGGTGTCGTCATCAGCAACAGATTCGATCGTTTCGTCGGTTTCTGCCGCGTTATCCATCGCCGAATAGGGCGTGTCGTCGTCGCCTTGATCATCGACGATCGGTGCCGCGTCATCCGCCTCACCATCAAGATCGACTACATCCATACCAGAAATAGCCTTGGGTGCATCATCGCTCACAGCCGGCGCGTCTCCGACACCTTCGGTCAAAGCGGGGGCCTCGGCATCGGTAATTTCGTCAGCGACTTCCGCGGTAATGGTTTCGTCGTTATTCTCGACCTCGGCGGCCTTTGAGCGGGATCGCCCACCGCGCGAGCGGCGTTTTCTTGGCTTTTCTTCCTCGGCCGCTTCGGCTTCAGCAAAGGCCATCTCTTCGGCCAGAAGCGCTTCGCGATCCGCGACCGGGATCTGGTAATAGTCAGGGTGAATTTCCGAGAACGCGAGGAAACCGTGGCGATTGCCGCCATAGTCCACAAACGCGGCCTGAAGCGAAGGCTCGACCCGCGTTATCTTTGCGAGGTAAATATTCCCGGCAAGCTGCCGTTTGTTTTCGGACTCAAAATCAAATTCCTCGACCTTGTTTCCGTCGACCACCACAACACGGGTCTCTTCCGCGTGGGTGGCATCGATAAGCATTTTCTTTGACATGTTGACTTTCCGCGCACGCGCACAGCCCCCCGCCTGAGAAGGGAGGAGCTGATTGCAATACGACTGTTGATGGCGACTGGACGCGGCGTAGACAATGGGGCCCGACCTTTCCGGGTCGGGGACATGCTCTTTAATGCCCTCGCACGCGTCATCGCGTTTCTTCTCCGGCGCCTTATAATGGCGCCCGTTATGAGCCCGGCGCTGCAAAATCGCGTCTCGGGCAATTCGGTTTTGCGGCCCTAAGGCCGAGTTGCCAGGCCAGACTGCTCAAAACACTCGAGCTAAACGTCTGGAACAGCGAAAATTTTTTAACAACACTTTGGGGCGCATGGCCCGATCTTGTTGCACACTCAACATAAAGGGGGTTGGGGATAAAATACAATCCCGAAGTTCGACGATTTCACGCTGGCGCTGCACCAGTGTCGCGCTTTTTGCAAATACTTTGGAGAACTTGCATCGGGCGGGGGCAAAAGCCCCCTGCCCGGCGGCGCCGCCCAAGCGGCTTTCTTAAAGATACTCTGAACGCTGAAGCCCGTATTTCGCCATTTTCTCGTTCAATGTCCGACGCGGCAGGCAAAGTTCGTCCATGACATTCACAATCGCGCCCCGGTGACGACGCATGGTGTTGTCGATCAGCATCCGCTCAAAGGCTTCTACGTATTCCTTCAGTGGTTTGCCTTCTGTGGTCACATTCATGTCGGTCTCGTCGCTGTCGGCCATCAACAACGACGCAATCGTGCCCGAACCGCGCCGCGACTGCAAAACCGCGCGTTCGGCGATGTTCAAAAGCTGGCGAATGTTTCCGGGCCACGGCGCTTGCAGAAGTTGCGCCGCCTCTTGCGCACTGACTTCCGGCGCGTCGCAGCCATATTCTTCCGCGAACTGCTCTGAAAAGCGTTGGAACAACAACAACATATCTTCGCCGCGCTGACGCAGGGGCGGCAGCGTGATCTTCATCGCGGCGAGGCGGTAATAGAGATCGGGACGCAGCGCGTCCTCGCAGGTGCGTCCGGCCTCCTGAAGGTTACTGATTGCAACGATCCGCGTTTCCGCTGGCGTGCCTTGCTCATTCATCCATGTAAGAAGACGCGCTTGAAGCTTCTCGGGAAGCGTCTCGATATCTTCCAGAACAAGCGTGCCACCACGCGCCTCTTCCAGCAAGGGCAGCCGTTCGTCGGTATCGTTCGGTCCAAAAAGCCGCGCGGCAAGGGCGTCTTCCTCGTGCGCCGCGCAGGAAAACAGCACGAATTTCCGGCCCGCCTTTGCGCCCACGGCATGAAGTGCATGCGCCACCAGGGTTTTGCCGGTGCCGGTCTCGCCGTCGATAAGTACATGGCCATCCGCTTGCCCCAGATCGAGAATATCCTCGCGCAAACGCTCCATCACCGGAGACGCCCCGACGAGCTTTTTGATGATACCAGACCCATCCGACAACTCGCGGCGCAATGCCCTGTTATCAAGCGTCAGCCGGCGCGCGTTGGTCGCCTTCTTGGCCAGTTCGGTCATCTTGTCGGGGTTGAACGGCTTTTCAAGGAAATCAAACGCGCCAACACGCATCGCCTCGACCGCCATCGGCACATCGCCGTGCCCAGTAATCATGATGACCGGCAGCGCGGAATCCACGCCCATCAGACGTTTCAAGAAGGCCATGCCGTCCATGCCCGGCATCTTGATATCACTGACCACAACGCCCGGGTACTCGGAGCCAAGGCTCTTCAGTGCGTCTTCCGCACTGGGGAAAGTTTCGGTGTCGAACCCCGACAACGCCAGCCATTGGCTGATCGACTGCCGCATGTCCTGTTCATCGTCGACAATCGCGATTTTCATGGCCTTTGCCATCAATGCGTCCTCACGTTTATTCTGCAGCCTTACCAGCTGCCATATCGGCAAGCGGGAGACTGATTTCAAACAGTGCGCCCCCGCTTTGGCCGTTTTTCGCCGTCATCCGGCCTCCAAGGTCGTTGACTATCCCCGATGAAATAGCAAGCCCCAGCCCCACCCCGTCGCCTGGGGCCTTGGTTGTGTAAAACGGCTCGAACAGGCTTTCGAGGTCATCAATTCCGACGCCGTTGTCACGCACGGTGATCAGCACTTCGTCGGAAACAGACAGAAGCAAAATAACCTCGGGATCGGTCACGCCTTTGGTGGCGTCCAGCGCATTGCGCAATAGGTTTATCAGCACCTGCTCCAGACGAATACGGTCGGCATCGACATAGACCGGGTCGCGTGGCAAAGACGAGGTGATCGCCATTTTACGCTGCCGCAGCTGCGGCTCCATCATCGAGAGCGCACTGGATACAGAATCCCTTACATCAATGGTTTCAAAGGCATCGCCGCCCTTGCGCGCGTAGGATTTCAACTGCCGCGTAATCGACCCCATACGCTCGATCAAATCATCAATCCGCTGGAACGAGGACAAGGCCTCATCCGGGCGGCGGCGCTGCAACAATAACTTGGCCCCGGCGAGGTAGGTTTTCATCGCCGCAAGGGGCTGGTTCAACTCGTGGCTCACGGCCGCAGACATCTCGCCAAGAATCGCCAGTTTCGATGATTGCTGAATGGTTTGCTCGGCCACTTCAAGGTTGCGTTCGGCCTTTTCGCGCTCAGCGATTTCTCGCTGCAGCGCGGCGTTCAACTGGCGAAGCTCCGCCGACTCGCGCTGAAAAATCACCAGCCGCGATGTGGCTTTGCGGCTGGCAAAGTAAAATCCCACCGCAAGGATGATCGCAAACATCATAATCTCAAGCGCAATGAACGCATTTACCCGCTCGCGCACGCCCGCATAGGTGGTGAAGCTGGCCATCCGCCAACCTTGAAAGCCGACCCGCGCCTCTTGTCGCATAACCGGCTGGCCCTCGACATATGCATCAATCGAAAGCACGGACCAATCAGACGTGGCGCGCACCGCCCGCTGGATAGCGGTGGGAGCCGAGCGCAATTCAAGCGCTTCAGTTTCGCTCAGACCGCGCCAACGCCCCTCGGTCGAAAGCAGTATCTGACCCTCGCTGTCAGTCACAACAACGGCGTCCGTGAACCCGGCCCAAGCGGTTTCAAACTGTTGCAGGTTCAATTCGACGACTATGACGCCAATGGTCTCGCCAAGATTTTCAAGTTTGCGCGAATAGGAAAACAACCGCGTGCCGTTGTCCGTGACGTTCGTGGTGAAAACCGTCTCATCAGAACGCAGAGCCTCTACAAAATAGGGCTCCGAGCGATGTTGCGAACCAAGCTTCTGGCGATCCGTGACCGCAACCGCACGCCCGCCTCCGTCGATCAGGATCAGGCCTGCAGCGTCGATTTCATCGCGATAGGAGATAAGGCGCTGGGAAGACTGTGAAAAATCGTTGGAATTCAGGGCTCCTACCAAAGATGGGTCACGCGCCAAAAGTTGCGGCACGATCTGGTTACGTTGCAATTCACTGAGAATATTGCCCGAATAAAGTGCGAGTCGGACTTCAGCGCGGCTGCGGGTACTTTCAGTGAAGCGTTCGGTCAAAAGCTGGTTGGTGACCCACACAACAGCAACGGCGGCTGAGATGACGAAAATCATCATCGCCCGTACCGGCCAGGAAGAACCGGCAAATTTTGTCGCGCGTTTACGCCGAGCGTCGCTCATGGGGGGAATCTAAGGCGTCGGGCCTCTCCGCTCAAGCCGTGACAGCCGCAATTGCCAATGAACGGAACAAATCCGCACCATCTGCACCGCCCAGGGCGGGATCTGCAGCCCTCTCCGGATGCGGCATAAGCCCCAGAACGCGGCGGTTTTCTGACAGGATTCCTGCTATATTATCGGCCGATCCGTTGACATTGCCGCCGTAGCGAAACGCGACCCTATCTTCTCCAGTCAAGGCGGCAAGCGTGTCCGGTCCAGCAATGTAGTTGCCGTCATGATGCGCCACGGGATAAGTCACCGATTGCCCCTTGGTATAGCCGC
>Ga0075467_10001672_pt1 | contig 18167 bp, 17 predicted proteins | sample DEB08_DNA_9_FD_75067 | JGI IMG/M metagenome (GOLD analysis project Ga0075467, IMG submission 75067) | Aqueous microbial communities from the Delaware River and Bay under freshwater to marine salinity gradient to study organic matter... | ecosystem: Environmental > Aquatic > Marine > Coastal ... | reverse complement strand
GGAGCCGCCCACAAAGCTAGCGCGTCTTCGCTGATCCACATCGTCAGATCACCACGCCGACGCAGGCTCTCATTGTACTCCGCCCAATTGGTCACCCGATACTTCTGCTTGGGGATTTTGTTACGGCGCGTGGCGTTGAATTTGTGCGGCATCAATAGCATCCTGAAGAGAATAGTCCGCACAAGTATTAGCGGAGGCGCGATCCCTGCAACAAGGCCCCGGCCCAAGATGGTTGTCGCTCAACAATTACGCGCGGCTGTCTAAAATTTCGATTTTGTAGAGGCCCATTTTTTCATCAGACGTGAGCAATGGTACGTTCTCTGTTTGACTTTGTACGATGAGCATTCGATCAAATGGATCTCGGTGATGAAGATCCAGAGTAGCTAGGCTGATCATATGGCGGTCTGAAAACCCCAAACGTTCAAACCCTTCCTCAGAAACCGCTGCGCAAACTTCTGGAACATTTGCGTCCAGCTTTCCGAGCCTAACTTTGATCGCGATCTCCCACAGGACAACGGGGCTCACTATCGGTTCCTCGGACATGAAAACCCGCCGTGCCTTAAGACCAAGACGTTCAGAGTCTATCAACCACCAAAGAAGCGCCTGCGTATCGACAAGTACGCGCACTTAAGAGGTGCCCTCGAAATCGGACAGGATGTCTTGGTCTTCATCATCAAAACCATCTGGAATAGAGATTTTACCTTTAAGAGACCCAGGAGTGCGTTTACCAAACTCACCGTCGCTCAGGATCAGCTTGAAGCGACCCTTTTTGGCACCCTGACGCGTGATTTCGACTGGAACACCAGCGGCTACCATGTCCAGAATTTCTGATAAACGTGCTTTTGCTTCTCGTAGTGTGAATTGTTCCGACATTTGCAGATCCCCCAACTGTGACTACATATAGAAAAAGAGGTCTCACATGTCAATGTTGCAACCAAGTTGAAATGTCCGTCGTTCCGCAAAGTAGTATCCGTGTTGATCAAGCGCTGTTTTCGGACCAGTTTCTCCCGTCGCGAAGCAACGCATTTGCCACGACAACAAGCTTTCGCATGATGGCAGTGAGTGCCACTTTGGGTGGTTTGCCCGCCTGGACGAGTTGATCGGGCGTTGTCACACTAACTTTTCTAAGTCGAAATATCGAAGTTTTTGAAAATACGTTTTACTGGATTTCAACGACTTACGCGATTTCAAGTCCCATCAAGAAGACGAAATCTGCCGATAACTGAGTTAATGTGACAACACCCGCGACGCGGCCTAGCAACCCGGGAGGCTTGATTTGGCCGATCCCCTTGCCAAAATAAACTAATCTACCTGTAAGGCGAGAAAATCTGTCCGCCGGGCCCGATACTGGAGTTTTTCAACAGAATAAGCCCAATCTTACAATAATTCTGCGTCGCCGCGAACCGCCGCTATCCGTGGAGGCCAAAAGCGTAACAAAATTAAGGGAGGTTAACCAAGAATTGCGGCCAAGTCGTCCTGAGGCTGTTGTCGCACTTCCATATCAAGGCCACTTTGAATGTGGTTCAGATGTGACATGAGAAGCTTTTCAGCCTGCTCTGGATCACGTGACTGGATCGCTTGAAGTATCTTGGTGTGTTCGTCATCGGGACAGCTCGCGTTTTCCGAGGAACCGAATAGACCCACAATCAATGAGGTGCGCGTGACGAGTTCTCGCATCATACGTGAGATGAAATTGTTTCCGGTTGCTTGAGCGAGTTTAGTGTGAAATTCGCCGGACAGTCGAATGATCTCTGTGCGTTCGTTCTGTGCGCGTGCTGCATCTTCAAGCGCGATATGATCTGTAAGAAGTGCTAAACTAACCTCACCCGGGCCTTGTGCCAGCTGCCTAACAAGCGGCGGCTCAATCAGCATTCGGGCCGCAAAGACGTCATTCGCCTCAGCCTTGTCGGGGCAGGCAACATAGGCGCCGCGATTTGAGTGTAGATCGATGATTCCCTGACTTGAGAGAAGCAGAAGTGCTCGCCGAACACGCATGCGACCCACGCCAAAGGTCTCGCAAAGGCGCGCCTCGCTCAGCTTGGTGTTAGGAGCCAATCGTTGCTCCATGACAGCCTTGTAGATTCGCTCAACAATCAGATTTTCATCAGGTTCCGATGATAAATCCGTTTCATCTTGGCGGTTTGCCAGAGAATTGACACTCACAGTGTGACCTTTCAAGATCGATTTGTTTGACAGCATATGGCGACGGACAGCGCTCAAACTCAAGGGAGAGTATGGCAAATCTTTGAAAATTGTCGACCAAATTGCTAAAACTGTTGACATAGATTGTTAACAATCGTGAACTTGAAGAGCGGCAAGAGTGGTGCGTCCATCAAACTGCCGACCCAAAATGGCGTTTAAGTCGTCGAAATCGAATTCAACGGGAGTTTAGACATGCAACGTAGAACACTTATGAAAGCCGCGCTGACGGCAGTGGCCCTCACCTCGTTTCAGGCCACGTCGGCATTAGCGGAAAATACAGTTCTAAAGATCGGCTTTGTTGGCGTGACCAGTGGTCCCGCTGCAGCCTGGGGGATCTCGAACCAACGTTCGATGGAAGCCCGCGCGGCCTGGATCAATGAGACCGGTGGTTACACGATCGGCGGTACGACTTATGACATCGAGATCGTGTCATTCGATGACCAGAAAGACCCCAAGCGCGCGATTGCGGGTATGGAAAAGATGGCTCAGGAGGGCATTCACTATGTCGTCGGCCCGAACGTCGATGATGGCGCGGCTGCGGTGCGTCCGGTGGCGGAGTCCAACGGGATCATGTATTTCCCATACGCTTTCCCAAAATCTCTTTATCAAGCTCCTGCATCCAATGCCGTTCTCGGCATGGTTGCCAACTATCAGTCGGGGCCATCGATCTACAAATACTTGATGGAAGAAAAGGGTGTCAAAACCGTTGCTTTCATTGCGGCAAACGAATCTGATCCGCTCAGCCAGCGTGACGGTGGGGTTGAAGCAGCCGAGGCTCTTGGGCTTGAGGTTGTTTCTGCCAACGTGACATATCAAGTCGACACCACCGATTTCACACCAGTTCTGACGCCAGTTATGCGAGCGCAGCCTGATCTTCTTGTGTTGTCCGGTGTGTCGCCGGCGAATGCACCTCAACTCATCCGCTCTGCCCGTGAGTTGGGTTTTCAGGGTGTGATTTCGACGGAAACCGCACAAGACGCGGGCGTTCTGGCCGAAGGTGCCGGTGACTTGGCGAACGGGTTCATTTCGGTAGGTGGTGCATCCACACCTGAACTGGCCTCACCGATGATGAACGAATTTGTACAGCGCTACACAGACATGTTTGGCGAGTACAACGACGAGTCAAATACGAAAGTTTATGCACTGGAATACATCCTTGAGACGCTCAAGGCTGATCCTGCAGCAATCACAGATGTGGACGCGTTCAAAGCAGCAATGGACACGTTTGAGGCACCGAACCCTTACATGAATGGCGATGCTAAGCTGCGCTATGTCGGTATGACGTCGTTTGGTCAACGCCGTCAGGTTGCTGTTCCACTGGTGGTGAATGTCTATCAGGACGGCGCATTCGAGACGCTGTTCGTCGCTGAAGTCGACTAAACGCCCTTTCTGCTTTTGGACCTCTCCTGAGCAGAACTACCTCGGGCCTCTTGGGCCCGGGGACTTTTTCAAGAAAGAATAACCCCATGGAACAGATACTGGCCAATGGCGTCTATCTGGGGTCCCAATACGCGATGATCGCGCTTGGTTTGACTCTGATCTTTGCCCTGATGAACGTCCTCAATTTCGCCCATGGGCAGATGTATGTGATCGGCGGTTTCGTCACCTATACATTCTACGGCCAGTGGGGCGTACCGTTTGTTTTGGCCCTTTTCATGTCATGCGTCACTTTGGCTATACTTGGGGCGCTCATAGAGAGGTTCCTATTCGCTCCAGTGATCAAAGGCTCCTCCCGCGAAGAAAGCACGATGTTGCTGGCCGCAGGCATTGCGTTCTTTCTGGATGCGGTGATCCTTTTGGTCTTTGGTGAAAAGCAGCGCGGCGTCCCAAAGATCGTCGACGGAGTTTTCAACTACGATTTCCGCCTGATCATGCCCTACGACCGAATTCTTATCTGTGTCCTGGCTATCTTATCGATCGTCGCGTTCATCGGCTTAATGCAATATACAAAGACAGGCCGCGCCTTGCGCGCACTGGCTCAAGATAGAACTGCGGCCCAGTTGATGGGCGTAAATGTGGATCGCTACTCAATGATCGGATTTGCGCTTGGCGCAATGCTCGCCGGTTTGGTTGGTGGTCTGCTGGTTACCATTACGGGTGTGAACCTAGGGATGGGCGGACCAACATCTATCAAGGCCTTCATGATGGTTATGATCGGCGGTGCCGGTGTGATTTCTGGCGCAATCTGGGGCGGCATTATCCTCGGGTTTATGGAGGCTATCGGCCTCGCGCTTCTCTATCAATACGGCGATATCACCTACCTGCTGATCTTCGTTTCGTTGATGATCTTTCTCGCCATCCGGCCTCAGGGCCTGATGGGCAAGCCTTGGGGTTGATCTGATGTTTAATGTTTCCGCGAAACAACTGACTGGCGTCGGTGTCTTCCTCTTTGCCATCTTCGTCGGCGTGCCTTTGATCATTGGTGCAACAGGCCGTTGGGATTTCTACTTTACGCTGACATCTGTGGCCCTTCTATCCATCGCAAGTGCAGGAGTCTGGCTGACATTTTATATTGGTCGGATCAACATCGGCCAAGGCGCATTTGCCCTGATAGGTGCCTATGTTTCCGCAATTCTGGTGGTCAAAGCAGGATGGTCTTTCTGGATATCGCTTCCCGCGGCGGGGTTTTTCGCAGCGCTGGTTGCCATTCTGATCGGCATCCCGATCCTGCGTTTGCGCGGCGTCTATTTTGCAATGATCACACTGGTTCTCACACAGGTTGTCACGTTGACGGCACTTGCCCTTCCAATCACGAATGGCGCGAAGGGGATGTCATCCATTCCGTTGCCATCAGGTGTATCGCTCTTCGGCATTCCTATCCTGCCCGACTTTGCAGGAATGGAGAACACCAAGTTGGCCTTCTACTACACCGCCTGCATCCTGATGATCGTGACCTATGCAGCACTCTACCGACTGGTAAATTCCCGCCTTGGCCACCTATGTCGCTCAATGCAGCAAAATGAGGAGTTGGCCAGCTCAATCGGGGTCAACATCGCCTACATTCGAATCGTGATTTTCGCCATCTCCAGCTTCTTTGGCGGCATTGGCGGGGCCATGTTCGGCTCCATCGCGCAATCGGTCTACCCATCCAGCTTTCAGGTCGTAGATTCAGTGAACTTTATGCTGAACTGTTTCCTCGGCGGTTTGGGCTATGTCTTTGGCCCCATGCTCGGCACGTTGGTGCTCTATTTTGGGTGGGACCTTCTGTTTGAATTCGGCAAATACCAGATGCTGATCTACTCAACGGTCCTGATCCTCATTATCCGCTTTCTGCCCAATGGCCTGCTGAGCTTGCGCATCGGCAAAGGAGGCGACAAATGAGCCCCCTTATTCAAGTCAAGAATGTCACCAAGAAATACGGTGGCTTGACCGCGAATAATGACATTAGTTTTGACGTGGCCGAAAACGAAATCCTGTCGGTAATCGGGCCAAACGGCGCAGGCAAATCAACCCTTTTCAAGATGATCTCTTCCTTTACGCCAACCACGTCTGGCGAAGTGCTTTATCAGGGCGAGCGTATCTCGAACCTCAAGCCGCATATTGTGGCGCGCAAGGGCGTTGTCAGGACGTTTCAAGAAACCACCATCTTCAAAAGTATGACAGTTCGCGAAAGCGTTGTAGTGGCGCAGCATTTGCGGGCCAAGGCATCGCTTGCCGGATATTTCTGGGGGTCCAAGACCGCAAAAGAGGATGTGACCGCCTTTGGCGAATATGCCGATGAGTTGCTGGAGTTTCTCGGCATGTCCGAGATCAGCGGCGAACAGGCCACCAACCTTCCACAAGGCAGCCTGCGCGCGCTTGGCATCGCAATCGGCCTTGCCACAGACCCCAAGGTCCTGCTGCTGGACGAGCCGTTTGCGGGCATGAACCATGATGAAACGATGCGTATGGTCGATCTTGTTCGCTCTGTACGCGACGAACGCGGAGTGACAGTCATGCTGGTCGAACACGACATGCCAGCGGTCATGAACATCTCGGACCGGATCGTGGTGCTGAACTTTGGCGAAAAGATCGCGCAAGGCACTCCCTCTGAGATCCAGAACAATGAAAAAGTCATCGAGGCCTACCTGGGCAGCGCCGACGATGAGATCGGGATGTAAACCATGACAGTCATGTTGGATTTCAAAAATGTCGAACTTTATTACGATCACGTCTATGCGCTGAAAGGTGTATCGCTGACCGTCAATCAGGGTGAAACCGTCGCCCTCATCGGGGCCAATGGAGCGGGTAAATCATCGATTTTGCGCGCTATCACGGGGCTGGCAAAACTCACAAAAGGGTCAGTGATTTTCGAAGGGGCACGTGTCGATGGCACTGATCCCTCTGACATAGTTAAACGCGGAATCGCTATGGTGCCCGAGGGCCGCCGGGTGTTCCCCTTTATGTCTGTCAAAGACAACCTGATGATGGGTGCGTTCACCCGGAGCGACAAGGCAGACATCCAAAAGACATTGGACAGCATCCTAGTCCGTTTTCCTCGCCTGCAAGAACGCTACAGTCAAGCTGCTGGAACTCTGTCAGGTGGTGAGCAACAGATGATGGTGATCGGCCGCGCGTTAATGGCCAAGCCCAAACTCCTATTGCTTGATGAACCCAGCCTGGGCATTGCGCCCAAGTTGGTGCAGGACATTGCGCGCTCTATCGTTGCGATCAACCGTGATGAAGGTGTCTCCGTGCTGCTGGTCGAGCAGAACTCACGCATGGCTCTAAGTATTTCGCACCGTGCCTACGCCATGGCGACCGGCAATGTCGTGATCGAAGGTAACTCTAAGGAACTGCTTCATGATGACCGGATCAAGGCTGCATATCTTGGCGGCGAGGTCTGATCAGACATGAAAATCTTAGTGATAAATCCAAACACAACCGTGTCCATGACGACAAAGATTGCGGAGGCGGCGCAGGCGGTTGCCCGCCCAGATACTGAGATCGTTGCGGCCAATTCTCAAAACGGTCCGGCCAGCATTCAAGGTTTTCTGGACGTCGCGACATGTGTGCCGGGTCTGCTTGAAGAGGTCTCCAGGCATCCTGGCGTTGACGCCATTGTCATTGCTTGTTTCGACGACACCGGCCTCGATGCGGTTCGCACTTTGGTCTCGGTTCCTGTTTTGGGCATCGGAGAAGCCGCCTATCACGCGGCCAGCATGATTGCGAACAAGTTTAGCGTTATCACTACACTGTCCCGCTCCGTGCCGGGGCTTGAAAACAACCTGATGCGCTATGGGCTCGCTCAGAAATGCGTGCGGGTTCGCGCGACGGACATCCCAGTCCTGAAACTGGAAGAGGGCGATCCGGCTACATTGTTCAAGATACGTTCTGAAATCCGCGAGGCAATCGCTCAAGACCAAGCAGAAGCAATCGTTCTGGGATGTGCGGGTATGGCGGACCTTATGGCGCAACTCAGCGAAGAATTCGGGCTACCTGTAATCGATGGTGTTGCGGCAGGTGTCACCTTTGCGGAAGCGCTAGTGAACAACAAGCTGAGTACTTCAAAGATAGGCGCTTATTCTGCAGGATAGCTGCATGGGAAGGCGTTGTCACATTAACTCAGTAATCGGCAGATTTCGTTTTTTGATAGAACTTGAAATCTCGTAAGTCATTGAAAACCAGCAACACGCATTTTTGAACAACTTCGATATTTTGACTTAGAAAAGTTAATGTGACAACGCCTTTATGGGGGCATATCAGCATTGTGCCCGATCTCTGTATTCGTAAGTCCACCATTGAGGGAATGAGCCTCGGTCTGTAGTCTCGATACTGAACAATAGGGCGGCCCATGACGTGTCATTTACGATCCGCCAATTAAGCTATTTCGTCGCAGTGGCAGAGTATGGGTCCGTGAGCGCGGCCGCGCAGTCGCTTTCAATTTCCCAAAGCACGGTTACCGAAGCCGTGAAGGAACTCGAGGCAGATTTGGGTGTGAAGCTGTTTGATCGCCATTCGCGCGGGTTGCGGATTACCCATCGCGGACATCAGTTTTTGCGACATGCGACCACGATTCTGTCGGATGTGTCTGGTGCGCGGCAAGCTTTCGCGAATGAGGAACACGTCACGCGGGGCAAACTGCATCTTGGCCTGACGTCGCTTGTGGCGGGTTATGTCATCTCGGACCTGCTTGCCAAATATCGCCGTGCAAACCCGCAAGTGGAAATCAGCGCGATTGAGGAATCCGGCGAATACCTCGAGCATCTACTGATCGGCGGTGAGATGGATGTGGCGGTGATGATGACCTCGCGGGTCACGGAACGCTATGCGTTGTATTCCGAAACGCTGGATGTCTCGCCTTACCGTTTGTGGATGCCCATGGGTCATCGGCTGGTAAACCAAGACAGCATCAGCCTGTCTGATCTGCGCGACGAGCCGTTGATTATGCTTAACATTGACGAGATGGAGCAAGAAACGGTCAAACTGCTTTCGGTGTTTGGGTCGCGCCCCAAGGTGGCGTTTCGCACGCGATCTGTGGAAGCTGTGCGGTCCTTGGTGGCAACGGGCGCGGGCGTCGCTCTGTTGCCTGATCTTGTATATCGGCCCTGGTCGCTGGAAGGGGACCGGATCGAGGCGCGCGATGTCTCGGGCGCGCTGCCTGTCGTACAGGTCGGGCTGGTTTGGCGCAAAGGATCTAAATTATCGGCGGCTGCCCGCGAGTTTGTGGCGGTCGCGCAGGCCCACCGCTCTCTTGGCGAAGCGTAATGTCCGGTCGTCAGCACTCTATCGGAAAAACCGATATCTTCTTTCTGTTAATTGTATTTGTTTGGATCAGAAAGTTCCGCCATCCTGTCGTGAATACTGGGCCCGAAACGCGCCCAACACATCCACAAGGGGACCACTAATGAAAAATGTCTTGAAATCTAGCGTCGCCGTTTTGATGGGATTGTCGTTTGCCGGCCAGACGATGGCGCAAACCATGGTCACAGAGATTGGCGAAGGCGAAGGCCAAGTGAATATCGTCGCATGGCCCGGCTACCTCGAACGCGGGGAAACGTCAGAGGCTTTTGACTGGATCACCAGTTTTGAGGAAGCGACCAGTTGCGTGGTCAACGTCAAAACTGCCAACACCAGTGACGAGATGGTTGCCTTGATGAACGAGGGCGGGTTTGACCTGGTCACGGCCTCCGGCGATGCGTCCTTGCGGATGGTTGCTGGCAAGCGCGTACAGCCGATCAACATCGACCTGATCCCGAGCTGGTCCACTGTAGATGACCGCCTGAAAAACGCGCCGTGGCATTACGTTGATGATACGCATTACGGCGTGCCGTACATGTGGGGCCCCAACGTCTTGATGTATTCTACCGAAGTCTTCCCCGAAGCGCCCACCAGCTGGGACGTGGTGTTCAAAGCCATGGACTTGCCCGATGGGAAGCCAAATCAAGGCCGCGTTCAAGCCTATGACGGGCCTATCCACATCGCCGATGCGGCCAACTATCTGATGTTTCACGACCCCGAGCTTGGTATCACCTCCCCTTATGAGCTGAACGAAGACCAATACGCGGCCGCTCTTGATTTGCTGCGTGAGCAGCGCAAAATCGTCAGCCGCTACTGGCATGACGCCTTTATCCAGATCGACGATTTCAAAAACGAAGGCATGGCGGCATCTGGCACTTGGCCATTCCAAGTGGGCTTGCTGCAGGGCGATGGCACACCCGTCGCGTCCACCATTCCACAAGAAGGCGCGACAGGCTGGGCCGACTCCACGATGATGCACGCAGAGGCCGACAACCCGAACTGTAGCTACATGTGGATGGAGCACACGCTGTCGTCCAACCTGCAATCTGATCTGTCTGTTTGGTTTGGCGCCAACCCCGCCGTTCTCGCGGCCTGTACCGATGGACGTGGCATGCAGACCGCTGAGGGCTGCACGGCCAATGGTCTGGATGATTTTGATCGGATCAAATTCTGGACAACGCCAGTTTCGACCTGCGAAAGCCAGGAAACTTGTGTGCCGTACTACCGTTGGGTGTCCGATTACATTGGCGTCATCGGTGGCCGCTAACCTTTGATCCTTACCGCCTGCTGCCTTGCGAGGCAGCAGGCAACCTGTTGGAATACTTATGACATCTGCCATCCGCCTGTCCGGCGTCTCGCGCCATTATGGTGCCGTGAAAGCCGTCGATAACATTGACCTTGATATCGCTGAGGGCGAGTTTTTTGCGATGCTGGGTCCGTCAGGGTCTGGTAAAACAACCACCCTGCGCCTGATCGCCGGATTTGAACGCCCCACCGTCGGCGAAATCCAGATTTATGGCGAGGTTGCCCAAGGCATTCCGCCCTACAAACGCCCCGTGAATACGGTGTTTCAGGACTACGCATTGTTTCCCCACCTTAACGTGCGCGACAACGTCGCCTACGGGTTGATGGTCGCGGGTGTTGCAAAATACGCGCGTCACAAGTCGGCGGACGATGCCCTCGAAATGGTGGCGCTCGGGGCCTATGGCAACCGCTCACCGTCCGAACTGTCGGGTGGTCAGCGCCAACGCGTCGCGCTTGCACGCGCTTTGGTCAACAAGCCAAAAGCGCTGCTGCTGGATGAACCCTTGGGCGCGCTTGATTTAAAATTGCGCGAACAAATGCAAGAGGAGCTGAAGGCCCTGCAACGCAGCCTTGGCATCACGTTTGTTTTCGTGACCCACGATCAAGGCGAGGCCCTGTCCATGGCCGACCGAGTGGCAGTTTTTAACGAAGGGCGGATCGTGCAGATTGGCACCCCCGAAGACATCTATTACCGCCCCGAAAGTCCCTTCGTGGCGGATTTTGTAGGCTCCTCCAACGTGCTGCCACCAAGGTTCGTGGCGCCGTTCATAGGCCAGCAGGTCTACGGCTCTCTGCGGCCCGAAGCCGTCTATCTGGCGGATCAAGGCCATCCAGCACAGGTCACCAGCGTCAGTTTTCTGGGCACAGCGACCCGTGTATCGATAACCGTTGGCGATGTGGCGATGACCATGCTGTTGCCCAAAGGGGCCGCAATTCCCAAGGCGGGCGACACGGTGCAGGTGAATTGGGACGACGCTGATCTACATCTTATGGCCGCCCCATGAGCACGCTAAGCGGTATGTTAACCCGTATCTCCGACACGCTGTGGCGCAAGCCGAACCTGTTGATCTTGCTTTTGATCCTGCCGCCGGCTCTGTGGCTTGGCATCATTTATCTGGGGTCGTTGTTTGCCCTGTTGGCGCAAAGCTTCTTCTCGATTGATGAATTTTCCGGCGTTATAAAATACGAATTGACCCTGAAAACCTATGGCGAGCTGTTCCGCCCGTCGAATTTTGACATCATCGTCCGCACCGTAGTGATGGCAATTGCGGTCACGATTGGGGCCGCGATTATTGGCTTTCCGGTGGCCTATTTTGCGGCTCGATATGCGCGGGGCAAGTGGAAGGCGCTTTTTTATCTCGGTGTGATGATGCCGCTGTGGTCCAGCTATTTGGTGAAGGTCTACTCGTGGAAATTGATCCTCGCCAAGGAAGGCATCCTCAATTGGATGTTCGAGACCCTACGTTTGGGCTGGCTGTTGGATGCATACCTGTCGATCCCAATTATTGGCGGCAATTCCTTGTCCGTCAGCGCAACAGGAACGTTTCTGGTGTTCCTCTACGTCTGGCTGCCGTTCATGATTTTGCCGATCCAAGCGTCCCTCGAACGCGTTCCCCACACGATGCTGGAAGCCTCAGGTGATCTTGGCGCGCGCCCCTACCAAACCTTTCGCCACGTGTTACTCCCGCTGGCGTTACCCGGCGTGATTGCGGGGTCGATCTTTACGTTTTCTCTGACGCTGGGGGATTATATCATCCCACAGATCGTCGGGTCCTCGCGGCGATTCATCGGGCAAGCTGTGTATGCTTATCAGGGCACCGCCGGGAACATTCCGCTGGCGGCCGCCTTTGCGGTCGTGCCGATCATTTTGATGGCGCTCTATCTATGGATCGCCAAACGTCAGGGAGCCTTTGATGCACTCTGATCGCGCACCACTTGGCCTCAAAGTCGCCGCAGGGCTTGGCCTTGCGTTCATGCACCTGCCAATCTTATTGATCTTCGTCTACGCCTTCACGACAGAAGACAAATCATACCAATGGCCCCCCCCCGGATTTACCTTAAAATGGTTCGCCGTCACGTGGGAGCGTACGGACGTCTGGGAGGCTATGGGCCTGTCCCTGAAAGTCGCCAGTATTTCAACTGTCATTGCTCTGATCCTCGGCACGCTGTGTGCGGCCGCCGTCAGCCGCACGAAATTCTTCGGGCGCGAGGCGATTTCGCTGTTGGTGATCCTGCCCATCGCCTTGCCGGGGATCATAACGGGTATTTCCCTGCGCTCGGCGTTCAATCTGGCGGACATTCCGTTCAGCTTCTGGACTATCGTTTTGGGCCACGCGACCTTTTGTGTCGTCGTCGTTTATAACAATGCCGTGGCGCGGTTCCGCCGCGTGTCAGGCAGCTTGGTTGAGGCCTCGATGGACCTTGGCGCAAACAGTTTTCAGACGTTCCGCTATGTGATCTTACCCAATATTTCGACAGCACTTTTGGCGGGCGGCATGTTGGCATTTGCGTTGTCATTCGACGAGGTCATCGTCACGACTTTCACCGCCGGACAACAACAAACTCTACCGATCTGGATGCTGGAGGAACTGGTGCGTCCGCGCCAACGTCCAGTCACCAACGTGGTCGCCATGATTGTCGTCATCGTCACATTCCTGCCGATCCTCGGCGCATACTACCTGACCCGCGGCACAGACACCGTGGCTGGTCAGGGGAAATAACGAAAAGGGAGAGTTTGCTATGGAAACCAATATGCTCATCGGCACGTCGTTTGAGGCTGGCACTGAAACGGAAGAGAATGTGTTGAACCCGCGCACGGGCGAAGTGATCCTGACCCTGCCAGAGGCGAGTGCTGGCCAGATCGATCGTGCCGTCGCCGCGGCGCGTCGCGCTTTTGCCACATGGTCGCGCACCACGCCGTCCGAACGGTCCGCCAAATTGCTGGCTATTGCGGATGCCGTAGAAGGCAACCTTGAAAGTCTCGCCCAGCTTGAGGCGCTCAATTGCGGCAAGCCGATCAACGAGGTGCGTAACGAAGAAGTCCCCGCAGTCGCAGATTGCTTTCGCTATTTCGCTGGGGCGGTGCGCAACATGCACACCTCGGCGGCGGGCGAATATATGGAAGGGCATACGTCGATGGTGCGCCGCGATGCCATCGGCGTCGTCGCATCCATCGCGCCGTGGAATTACCCAATGATGATGATGGCATGGAAATTAGCCCCTGCGTTGGCGGGAGGCAACACGGTTGTCTTGAAACCCTCAGAGCAGACGCCGTTGACCGCCATGGCGCTGGCCAAAATTATGGCCGATATATTGCCCGAAGGCGTGGTGAATGTTGTCGTGGGGCAAGGCGCCAGCGTTGGCAACGCCCTGATCAGCCATCCGGACGTGGACATGGTGTCAATCACGGGCGACATCGCAACAGGCAAAAAGGTCCTGCAAGCGGCGTCCAAAACCGTCAAACGGACGCATCTGGAACTTGGTGGCAAAGCCCCCGTCATCGTCTTTGATGACGCCGATTTGGGCCGCGTCGTTGACGGGCTGAGGGCGTTTGGCTTTTACAATGCAGGGCAGGATTGCACGGCCGCATGCCGCATTTATGCGGGCCCTAAAATCTATGAAAAACTGGTGGCTGAATTATCGTCCGCTGCCTCCGGCATCGTCTATGACAACGACGATGACACGCTCAACGAAATCCCCCCGCTGATTTCCATGCGCCAACGCGACCGTGTGGCCAGCTTCGTGGAACGCACCCGCGAACACAAACATATGGAGATCACGACCGGTGGGCGCGCGCACGACGGACCCGGGTTTTATTATCAACCCACCGTCATTGCAGGAGCGTTGCAATCGGACGAAATTGTCCAGCGTGAGGTTTTCGGCCCGGTCGTGTCTGTCACGCGTTTCACCGATACCGATCAGGTGGTGGAATGGGCCAACGATAGCGTTTACGGCCTCGCTTCGTCGATCTGGACCCAAGACGTCGGCCGCGCGATGGATGTATCCGCGCGCATGCGCTACGGCTGCACATGGGTGAACACGCACTTCATGCTGGTCAACGAAATGCCCCACGGCGGGCTGAAACAATCGGGCTACGGGAAGGATATGTCGATGTATGCGTTAGAAGATTACACAGCCGTACGCCATGTGATGATCGCGCACTGACAGCTTGATGGCCCGGCATTTTCGCGAAAGGCGCTGGTCTATAAAGGCCAGTTTTTTGGCGCCTTTCGATCGGAATTTCGCGTTGAAGTCGCAAGATTATCTGGAAGCAGGAATGGTAAGGTTGGGCTCACAGTATAGTTTCGCTGCTGGTCGAACTAAGGTCTGATAAGGATACTGTCATGTTGACGGCGTTGTCACATTAACTTTTCTAAGTCGAAATATCGAAGTTTTTGAAAATACGTTTTACTAGATTTCAACCACATACGAGATTTCAAGTCCCATCAAGAAGACGAAATCTGCCGATAACTGACTTAATGTGACAACACCACCGTAACGATGAGATGCTGGACGATAAGTTCGCAGCGACCGGAGTTGTCCTCTTCGGCGGTAATGGTGTTGCGCTGAACCTCGGGCAGAAAGCCGAGGCCAAGGGTCTGACGGTCATGCGAGTTGCTGATCCCGCGAAGGCGACAGAAGTTCAGTAAACCAGAGAGGGTCGCCTTCGGGCGGCCCTTTTTTTGTTATGACAGGCGTCTCATCCACGAAACATTTTCATATGCCTAGCAATTTACAATTTTGCAAGGTAGGTTGTGCCAAGCAAAAAATGAAAATGATAGGCATGATCTCACTCAGCAGCATAGCAATGAGCGCATACACCGATTTGGTGCGACTCCTGAAGGACGACGCGATGTCTGGCACTACAGGCAAGCCAACCCTCAAACACCGCGGCGATAAAGCATATTGGTATGCCGCGCACCGCGTTGGAACCGACATGCGGTTCATCTACATCGGCGAGGATTCCGACGAGACCCGCGCACGCATTGATCGCATTGAGGATCTGCGTGCCACAGCGAAAGAGCGGCAGGCCGCGCGGTCCCGGCTGGTGCGCCTTTTGCGGGCCGAAGGTATGACGCCCACCGACCGTGCGACTGGCGCAATCCTATCTGCTATGGCAACGGCCGGGACATTCCGTCTGGGAGGCACCATCGTAGGGACAAATGCGTTTCGTCTGTACGAGGGTGAGCTTGGCCTACGCTTGCCATTGGGCGGTATGGCAAATACCGGCGACATCGATATTGCCCAGATTGAAAAGCTCAGCGTAGCTTTGGAGGACCGCGTTGATCCGGGTTTGGTTGAGACATTTTCCGCGCTTAAATTTGATCCCGTGCCGGGTCTTGATCCAGGCAGGACGTGGCGATGGGCGCAAGGCGGAAGCGGCCAGCTGGTCGAGTTTTTGACACCAGCCTTTGGTGACGAGACCATCCGTAAATTACCGGCATTGGGGGTCGATGCCCAAGCGCTGAACTATCTGAACTATCTGATCGCCGAACCGGTCCACGCGGTGGCGCTGTATCGATCCGGTGTCCTTGTGCAGGTGCCGCGTCCGGAAAGATACGCTATTCACAAGCTGATCATCGCTGATCGCAGGCGTGACGGTGCCGGCAGCCTCAAGGCAGCAAAAGACCGCGAACAGGCGGCGTTTTTGGTCGAAGCCATGGCAGAAGACCGGCCTGACGATCTCGCCCGCGCCTATCAAACCGCCCTCGACGTCGGCCCGCGTTGGCGCGAACGTATCGACACCACCCTCAAGAGGATGCCGACCTCGCGGGCCATCCTCGACAGTTTGGCGCCATAATCACTCTGATACCTGCAGCGGGTGGTTCTGTCGCAAAGTTTTTTCTTGAAGAATATTGTTCTTCTGGGCCCGAGTTTCCACCACAAAAATACCGAGAGGGACCCATAAAATCAGCGGATATACTGTTAATCCTAGATTACCGGACGCTGAAATGGATTGATAAAGAACAAAATTCTAGTTTTTTGGTCCATCTCTAAACTTTGCGACAGAACCCATAGCTGAGGATGCTGCGTCGCAGCGGTCCGGTTCGAGCCCACGATAATCGATGCTGCGCAACGCCCAGAAGACCGAAATCCGCAAAAAAGCTGCCCGTCATAAACCGTACAATATTTTTCTGAGAGCAAATGGCCTGGACGTGGTCGATCTATTCGCAATATCCGTGACCACTCGTAGATTCCACTACGAAGCGAAAAACTTGGTGACTTCGACGCGCCGCCAAGCGAACAAATCACACAGGCCTCCCCGCAAGCGCGAGAAGATATTCGGCCGGTTCAAGTCACATCGGCAGGCTCAGAGATTTCTGTCCGCTCAAGATCAGATCAACCTGACTTTCCGTCCCCGCCGATTTCAACTCACCGCAAACTCATACCGCCACGCCCGAGCTGACGCGTTCAGCCTTTGGGCAGAATACACCATCGAGATGGTGGCGTAATTTCCAGACCAGCAACACCCGACGACACGCTGCCAACAACTTGGCAATGCCAGTCAGGTCGATGGCAAGGCAAAGAACGCATTCAGGGCGGTCGGGCATTCTTTCGGCGAGCGATGTACATGCCCGCGCTTTGCACCATACGTCATCAACTCAGTTCAAAGGTGAAGTACGATCAGCTCATCAAAGCAGGAAAGCCACCAAAAGTCGCGCTCACTGCGATCATGCGTAAGCTGGTAGTCGTCGCAAACGCGTTGCTGCGAGACGGGAGAATGTGGTTTGAAAAGCGCACTTGACCAACACGGATACTACTTTGCACAGCCAGTGACATTTCTTGGTTGCAACATTTATCGTGCAAAAAATATAACTATAAAACAGTTTCCTATCACCGAAACTCGGATGCGCCTATGTCCCTGCCCAACCGGAATGGCACATTTCTGTTTCGCGTCAGCTCCCTTGACGGTCTTCAAATTTGGAAATCCAATCTGCGCCGCCGTAAGTAATCGCGAGAACAAAAACTGTTGTTGTACTGTCATCAACTTCGAAGACCACAACACCTTTGCGCCCAGCCGGAATTACCCTCACTGCGACGCCTAACTCGCTTCTGATGGAACCCTTCTTTGGGGTATCAGCAAGGCTGAATACAGCTCTTTGGATTTCGTCCAACTTATTCTTTGCGACAGAGAAGCCTGAGTAGTCAGCAACAATTTCGACAATGATTTGGAGATCACCGGCAACCTTAGGGTGAAACCTTATCTTGTATGTCACTCCGTTTGATCCGAACCCAACCGCTGCAAAGCGCCGCTGAAAAGTCCTTCGCCTGAAGTAAATTCAGACTTCGGCGTTTCCATTCTCTTGGCAATCACAGATGAGATGGCCTCGAGAGCATTTTTCCTATGTACCTCGTCTTCAATAAGCTGTTCGATTGCCGTAGCCACAGCGGCGCTTGGCGTAGCAAAAACCCCTTGCTCAACCTTGGACTTAAGAAAATCGTGGTGGCGATCAGTGAAGCTAAGTGTGGTTTTTACGGTCATTATATGACTCCCAGAGGTATGAATAAGTCATACCGAGGACTAAGACACCCGTCAACGGCATTGTCACGTTAACTCGACGATCGGTTCAACGATCAGTCTGAGACCTCTGCATAATTCGGGATTCCACTGACGCTGGGCTTTTGCTATCCATTTTAAAACGATTTTGGATGTTGGTATGGACCTGTTTTTACAAGAGAGCGCTCGCCGGATTGGTGATGATGATGTGCTCACGAAAGTTGATGCGCTGCTGGACTGGCCTGCGTTTTCACCGATCCTGAAACGCGGTTTGAGGAGAACCGGTATCGAGCCGTCCGGATATGACCCGCTGGTTCTGTTCAAGTGTCTACTGGTTGTTCAGTGGCACGGGCTGTCCGGCCCCAAGCTGGAACGAGCCCTGAAGGTTCGGCTCGATTTCATGCTGTTTGCCGGGCTTGATCTGCATGGCACCGTCCCTGAT
>Ga0075467_10001671_pt1 | contig 18196 bp, 17 predicted proteins | sample DEB08_DNA_9_FD_75067 | JGI IMG/M metagenome (GOLD analysis project Ga0075467, IMG submission 75067) | Aqueous microbial communities from the Delaware River and Bay under freshwater to marine salinity gradient to study organic matter... | ecosystem: Environmental > Aquatic > Marine > Coastal ... | reverse complement strand
CTTAACGACCCTCGCGGCAACGGGTGATCCCAAGACATCCACGCTTAGAGGCTGCCCCGGTTGTGCGCAGTCCGGATCGACAAACGCATAGGAGATGTTCTGGTTGGTTCGGTGGCCCCACCCGGCTGACGTGACCGTTCCCACGATACCCGAGCCGTCCATCGCCGAGGCGCCGCCGTGGGCGGGTGCGTCTTTTGCGTGAAGTGTCAAGGTCACCAGCTTTTTCCTCGGTCCGCGACCAGCGCGCTTCGCGAGCGCCGCCTGGTCGACGAACGCGGGTTTATCGATTTTGACGAACCGTTGAAGACCCGCTTCAAAGGGATCAAATTCAGTCAGAATATCCGTTTTCCAGTGCAGGTAGCCCTTTTCAAGCCGCATAGACTCCACTGCAAGCGCGCCAAATAACTTAAAGCCATGAGATGCGCCGGCGTCTCGCAGAGCGGTGTAGGCGGCGTAAAGCGAGGCGCTCGGAACGTGGATTTCGTACGCCCATTCGCCGGAAAAACTGACCGCCATAACCGTCGCAGGAGCAATCCCGACAAAGCATTCACGCACCGACAGCCAGGGGAACGCGGCGTTTGACCAGTCAGCGCGACTGACGGCTTGCAGAACGGCTTGTGCCTTTGGTCTGGCTTGGAGTGCGGCCGCAAATTGCTGCCGAGGTCGATGATATGGCGATGATGCGCCTCTTGGCGCGCGACGGTGTCGGGCTTGCTGTGTTGCCGCCGATTGTTGTGCAAGACGAGTTGAGCAGTGGTCGGCTGATCGAGGCGGACCGCTTGCCCGGCATCAGCGAGACGTTCTTTGCCGTCACGCTGAAGCGTCGGTTTCCAAATCCGCTTGTGGTCGAACTGCTGGAACGGCCAAAGAAGTAATCCGCCGCGTTTGCATCTGCTAAGCCAAAAAGTACCGGGCGTGGATCGGAAGAAGGGCCGCGCCCAGAGACCGCGCGCCTCTGCCAACACGGGCCTGTTCGATCCGCGGGCGTTCTATCAGCGTAATATCAAGATCTGCCGACGCTTTCTGCGTGGCCGCTGTCAGCCGCGCGCAGACCGGTGCAGGCATAGCTCCATCGATCAGTATTGCCTCAACCTCGACAATCGAACTGATTGACGCTGCAGCAATCGCAAGGCTTCGACTAGTGCTTTCGATCCAGGGCGCGACGTATTCTTCATAGCGCCCCCAATCATCGATGTAATTTCGCAAAAGCAACGGATCAATGCCCGCTTCGATGAGCGACCTTTCAAGAACATGAAGCGAGGCCACATTTAACAACTCGGTCGCCCCCCCATTGCCGTCTGGCACCGGCATCGGACCAAGAGCCGCAGCGTTGCCGGTGCGCCCTGAAAATACTTTGCCGTTAAAGACCAAGCCTCCGCCGACGAATGCGCCAATGAATATATAGGCGAAGTCCAAAAATTCGTTGCCACGTCCAAGAAGATGTTCGGCCACGCAAGCCGAGGTCGCGTCGTTTTCGATGAACACTTCGAAGCCGGTTCTTTCTGCGATCGCGGCGCGTATATCGATATCCTGCCACGTCTGCATGGCGTCCGCCGGTGCGTTCACAACCTCAAGCCACTCCCAAAGTTTGCTTGGGCGGGCGACGCCGATGGCGGACACACTGTGGCGCGCTTTCGGGTGTTTTTCGAAGACACGCACTATACCGTCGGTCAGGAAGCGGAACACATCTTCGGTGGTCGGATAGGCATAAGCCGTTGTCATCGTTTCAAGCGGCGTGCCATTGAAGTCGACAAGCACCAGCTCGGCAGAACGCCGACCGATGTTGAGGCCAAGCGCATGCACACCTCTTGGATTAAGCGCCACTGGAACGGAAGGCTTGCCGACTTTTCCCTTGATCGCTTTGCCGCGACGAAGCAGGCCGTCGGCTTCAAGGGCGCGTGTGATATTTGAAACGGTCTGCGCCGACAGCCCCGAGCGTCTGGCGATCTCGGCACTTGGCATCGCGCCGTGGCGGCGAATGAAAGACAAAACAACGCGCGCATTCTGATCGCGCAAACCAGACTGATTGGCGCCCCCTTCGGGGTCAAGAATATGGATGTCGCTGCCAGCCAACGTTGGTTCTCCCTGACGAAACCTTTGTCGAATGCGTGGCTCAAGTCAATTTATAAATCACTTTTATTTATTTATTGACGATGCTCGTGAATCCAAGTTACGTATCGACATCCCGGCGCGAGTCGGAGGATAAAAACCTTTGGGAGGAAACATGAAAAAACTACTTTTGGGTACGGCACTTGCCACCTTCGCTGCCGCAGGCGGCGCAATGGCCGCCGGCCACTCGACCACGGTTTGTCTGATCACAAAAACCGACACGAACCCTTTCTTCGTGAAGATGAAAGAGGGCGCCGAAGCCAAAGCTGAAGAGCTGGGCATGACGCTTAAGTCGTTTGCAGGTAAGATTGACGGCGACCACGAGACACAGGTTCAGGCGATCGAAACCTGCATTCTTGATGGCGCTAAAGGCATCCTGATCACGGCCTCTGACACGTCTTCCATCGTACCCGCCGTTCAGCAGGCGCGTGATGCAGGTCTGGTCGTTATCGCACTTGATACGCCGCTTACTCCAATTGATGCGGCTGACGCGACATTCGCAACCGACAATTTCCTTGCAGGCGAGCTGATCGGAAAATGGGCCGCGGGCCAGGTTGCTGATACCGCCACTGCAAAAATCGGCATGATGAACATCAACGTGTCGCAGCCTACCGTTGGCGTTCTGCGCAATCAGGGCTTCCTTCAGGGCTTTGGCATTGACCTCGCTGACCCTGCGAAATGGGGCGACGAGACAGACGCCCGCATCATCAACAATGAAGTCACCAACGCCAATGAAGAAGGCGGACGCAAGTCAATGGAAAACCTTCTGGTCATGGATGATGGCATCAACGTTCTTTACACCATCAATGAACCTGCTGCGGCCGGTGCATATGAGACGCTGAAAGACTTCGGCAAAACCGATGACGTGATCGTTGTATCCGTCGACGGCGGCTGTCCAGGCGTACAGAACGTCGCGGACGGTGTGATCGGTGCGACTTCGCAGCAGTATCCGCTGCTGATGGCGGCACTTGGCGTAGAAGCCATCAAAAAGTGGGCCGATGAAGGCATCAAGCCAGAGCTGACACCGGGCAAAGACTTCTTTGACACAGGCGTTGCGCTTGTGACGGACAGCCCGGTCGAAGGCGTACCTTCGATCTCGTCTGAAGAAGGCCTTCGCCTCTGCTGGGGTTAATTCGCCATTGGGGAGGGCGCGCTTTGTGCGCCCTCCTACACCGGATCAAGACAGACCAGATAAAAACTGACATTATCGCGAAAAACAAAATGGCCTGACGGTTCGCCGTTCTGGGGGAGAAATGCTCATGTCTCAAAATTCGTCCGCCGACGACTATGAAAAGTCTATCACCAGCAGCCAAGAAGCTGTTGTCGAGTTTGAGGACACGCGAAAAGGGCTGATTGGACAGCTTCAGCACCTTCTGCACAGCAACCCGGCCGCTGTACCGCTTATCGTTCTGGTCGCGTCGATCGCGGTGTTTGGCCTTCTGGTGGGTGAACGCTTCTTCTCGCCCTTTGCGATGACATTGATTTTGCAGCAGGTTCAGATCGTTGGCATCGTGGCTGCAGCGCAAAGCCTTGTTATCCTGACCGCAGGCATCGACCTAAGCGTCGGAGCTATTATGGTGCTGTCGTCCGTCGTCATGGGCCAGTTCACATTCCGCTACGGCTTGCCGGTCGAAGTGTCTATTGCCGCCGGGCTGACCGTTGGCGCGCTGTGCGGAGCAATCAACGGTTGGCTGATCGCGCATATGAAATTGCCGCCCTTCATCGTGACACTTGGAATGTGGCAGATCGTTCTGGCCTCGAATTTCCTGTATTCAGCGAACCAGACGATCCGCAGCCAGGACATCGAGGCGAACGCGCCCCTTTTGCAGGTTTTCGGAACTAAGTTTGAGATCGGCGGTGCGACCTTAACGGTCGGCGTGATCTTCATGTTGGTACTGATATTCACCCTATCCTATTCGCTTAAACACACGGCCTGGGGGCGACACGTCTATGCTGTCGGGGATGACCCGGAAGCCGCAGAATTATCTGGCGTAAACGTCAAGCGCACGCTTATTTCAGTCTACGTCCTATCAGGTCTTATCTGTGCCTTCGCCGGATGGGCCATGGTCGGACGCATCGGATCAATCTCACCCACCTCAGGTCAGTTGGCCAATATCGAAAGTATCACTGCCGTGGTGATCGGAGGCATCTCGCTGTTTGGGGGGCGCGGATCGATCCTGGGATCGCTTTTCGGAGCGCTGATCGTGGGCGTCTTCACGCTTGGCTTGCGCCTGCTGGGCGCGGACGCACAGTGGACGTTCCTTCTTATCGGGCTTCTCATCATCGCCGCTGTCGCGGTTGACCAGTGGATCAGAAAGGTATCGGCATAATGGAACCTATTCTCAAAGGACGAAATCTGGTTAAGCGCTATGGCAAGGTCACAGCTCTCGACCATTGTGACTTCGATCTGTATCCGGGCGAAATCCTCGCCGTGATCGGTGACAACGGGGCTGGCAAATCAACCCTGATCAAAGCGGTATCGGGGGCGGTTATCGCCGACGCCGGGGATGTCTGGCTTGAAGGCAAAAAGATCCAGTTCACAACGCCCATTCAGGCACGTGAACACGGGATCGAGACGGTCTATCAGACGCTTGCGATGTCCCCTGCCCTGTCAATTGCGGACAACATCTTCATGGGCCGCGAAATCCGGAAATCCGGATTCATGGGCAAGGTCATGCGCCAGCTTGACCGGCCTGCGATGGAGAAATTCGCCCGCGATAAGCTTTCCGAACTGGGGCTGATGACCATTCAAAACATCAATCAAGCGGTAGAGACTCTTTCCGGCGGCCAGCGTCAGGGCGTGGCAGTGGCACGCGCCGCGGCGTTCGGGTCCAAAGTCATTATTCTGGACGAACCCACAGCGGCACTCGGCGTCAAGGAAAGCCGCCGGGTTCTTGAGCTTATTCAGGATGTGAAATCGCGTGGCATCCCGATCATCCTGATCAGCCACAACATGCCGCATGTGTTCGAGGTTGCAGACCGCATTCACGTTCACCGGTTGGGCAAGCGTCTTTGTGTCATCGACCCGAAGGATCATTCGATGTCGGATGCCGTGGCCTATATGACCGGTGCGAAAGAACCGGATCAAACGCTGGCCGCATAGCAACTCAATGACTTCGCCATCAGATATTGCCACCCGAATTGCGGACCGCGTCGAGGCTTTGCCCGATCCGAAATTACGAAACCTGATCGCAATCGCCGGGCCGCCTGCTTCGGGGAAAACGACCGTCGCCATTGCGCTTCAAAAGGTGCTGAACGCGCGCGGGATGGCGACGGGGCTTGTCGCGATGGATGGCTTTCATCTGGACAATTCAGTGCTTGATGCGCGCGGATTGCGTGACCGGAAGGGCGCGCCGGACACTTTTGATCTGGGTGGGTTTGCGTCCTTGTTGACCCGTCTGGGCGTCGAGGACGAAGTCATCGCGCCAGCGTTTGATCGCGCGCGGGACGCGTCGATCGGATCAAGCTCTATTGTAACGGCAGATATGACCACCGTCGTCGTCGAGGGAAATTACCTCCTGCTGAACGAACCGGGGTGGTGCGACTTGCGCGAACACTGGGCGTTTTCTGTGATGCTGGCCGTTGGCGAACAAGAGCTTGAAAACCGGTTGATTCAGCGTTGGCTTAACTTCGGCTTTCCCAAATCGGAAGCCCGCGCAAAGGCCCTGCACAACGACCTTCCGAACGCGACCCGCGTTCTGGAAAATAGCTTGCCCGCCGATATGACAGTTTCGCACTAGGCGCGTTTGGCCAGCACGCTCATGTGGGCGATATTCGTGGACGCGGAATGTTGAGGGGGGATCGAACTGGTGGCGGAGCGCGAGACCAAGGCCCCGCTTGACCCCGCCAAACAGGTTGCGGCACGGCTCAAAAAGGCGGCCTTCGCCAATGAGCTGATCTGCTACTCGATGAACGGCACAATTGACGGGCAATTCGGGGACCACATTCTGATCGCCCCGCCGTTCATCATCACCGGAGATCAGATCGACAAGTTTGCGCACGCCGCGAGATATGCCGGGACCGCCTAGGTTAAACGCTGGCGAAGAAGCTTTAGTCCGCATTCAAATATGGCCGGGTTTTCCGCCGCGCGCGCAGCAAGTTGCGCGCCTTCCGGAAGCGGCAAGGTCGCCGCGGCTTCTGCTGCGGGGTCTTCAACGCCGGCAATTGTGCCGTCACATCTGCCCACTGCAAACGTGGCTTCCAACCAACCGATCATCATCATCCGAAAGCGACCTATTTGCGTGGTGACTTCGGAAGGAAGGCTTTCGCGGCTCGTGGAAAACGACACACAAAGGCAAAGGCTTTTGCCACCATCTAAAGCCTCGTGATAGAGGTTGATAAGTGCCAGAAGGCGCGCACCACCCGTTGGTTCAGCCGCATCAACTCTGGCGCAAGCGGCTTCCTTATCGGCTTGGTAGCGATGCATAAGAGCGACCGACAGTGCGGCCTTCGTCGGGAAATGGTGGTGGACGCTTGCTTTGCGAATGCCCACACTTTCGGCGAGATCCGCATAGCTAAACCCGTCGAACCCACGCGTTCGCGCAGCCCGTTCGGCGGTCATCAGCAATGCGGTTTTGGTATCGGTTGGCATGGTCGCAGATCGGTTCCTAGATATTTTATATTTTTAATGCGTTCTCTGCAGCTTCCAAAGCACCTTCGATGTAACCACCAAACTGCGGAGCAACTTCAGTTCCGGCGAAGTGAAGCTTGCCGTCCCACAAACCTGTCATGGCGCGGGGCATCCCATATGTCGGATGAGCATAAAGCGGCCTCGCATCGGCATCGGTCGCAGTGTGTGGATCAAACGCCCAGTCTTTAAGGTAGAGCTTTTGGGGCTCGGACGCCTCTGGTCCGAAAAGATGGCCCAACTGTGCAAGAATGTTCTGGCGCAGAACTTGCGCATCGGCGCGCCCTTCGGGTGGCACGCCAACAAACCCAAAAAGCGCAAAAGGTCCGCCCTCGGCAGGGGACGCATCGTGAACTTCTACCATCGGCCCGATATGGCTTACGGCGTCACCCGACAGTCCGGCCTCGCGCCAGATCGGCCGGTCGTAAACAGCAAGTGCCTTGGCATGACCGGCCATCCAGGTTGCGATACCTTGCATTGCGTGCATCGCATCGCTGGGTAAGGACGGGACAAAATCAATCCGCGCGGCGACGCGCGGCGGCAGTGCTAGGACGACACGATCTGCGCTCACAGTATCGCTATCGATGAGTTTTGCTGTGATGGCGTCGTCTGTTTTGGCAAGCTTGGCGACGTGTGCATTCAGGCGTTTGCGCATCGCAGGCAATCGTTCAGCCAAGCAATGCGTTAGCTGGTCCAACCCACCCTTCAGACGCCAGGACCCTTCCATCGAAGCGAAGCCACGCCCGCGATGAACGTGGCCCCGTTCATCTTCAACCATCTGAATACCTTTAGAGTATTGGTCGAACTTCTCTAATTCCAATTTAGCAATCAGGGCCGCAATACGCGGTTGTCCGGGCCAAAACCACGCCGGGCCCATGTCGTAGTACCCGGAGCCATAACGCTCGGTCATGATACGGCCGCCAAAACGATCGCGCGCCTCGACAAGGATATAGTCATGACCGTCCGCCTCTAAGGCGGACGCAAGCGCGAGGCCGGACAGGCCTCCCCCGATAATCAAAGTCCGCATTCAGAAGCTTTCAGAGGCTGGACGCAGATCAAGCTCATGCGTCCAGATTGACTGCGGCTGATGCGATAGCTGCCAATACACTTCCGCGATATCCTCGGGTTTCATCATCCTGCCGGGATCAAGGCTATGAAGATCACGGGAGCGATCCGTGTCGATAATACCGTCAAGAATGGCGTGGCAAACATGGACGCCGGCGGGGTGGAATTCACGCGCAAGCGATTGGGTCAGCCCTCGCAATGCAAACTTGGCGCTGGCGAAGGCCGAGAATTTGGCCCCTCCGCGCAAAGAGGCTGTTGCCCCCGAGACGATAAACGTACCGCCGTCGTTTTGGACCATAGGTTTCATGGTCGCTTGGGCCAAAAGCACCGCGGTCTGAACCATTGAAGCCCAGGTGCGCTGGTAATCGCCCAAGGACGTGGCAGAAAAAGGCGCGATCACCAGTTCAGAGGTATTGTGGATGACGACCCTTGGCGGGCCATAAGCCTCGATGATTTCGGCAATCTTTGAAGGTACTAACACCGCGTCTGTCAGATCAAGCGTGTGGAAGTCGCCGATCGTGTCATCGGGACGTGTGCGCCCCAGACCCACGGGCTGGAACCCGCCCGCCTCAAAGCGCGAAAGAAGCGATTGACCCAATCCAGCCCCCGCTCCGGCAACAAGTACCAACTGCTTTTGCGCGACCATCAGATTGTCGGGGCCTTAGCGTGCCGAAGGTGGCCAGTTTTGATCCACACTTTTGCACCGTCGTTGCCCGCTACAATATTCAAAGACTGTCCCTCGGGCAATCGAAGCCACGCGCCTTTCCCAAGCGTCTCGCCGCCTTCAACGGCAGACCCCGCGATGACAAGCATCTCAATTCCTCCGACGTTGGAATTCACAAGCGCCGCGCCTGGGTCCATTTCGCTGTAGGTTACAACCTCGCGCGCATCACGATGCAATTCAGCCAAAGCAACACCGCCAACGGGCGCGGCCAATTCATCTGCCATGGTTTTGCGGAACTGGTTGCGATCTTCCATGTCGAACTGCCAAAGCTTCACAAATATGGTGCAGCCCGGTTCTGATCCCGGCGTATGCGCGGTTGTTGGAGGGTTCCGGACATATGTTCCCTCGGGGTAGTCGCCATGTTCGTCCTGAAAGACGCCGTCAAGCACGATAAATTCTTCGCCGCCGGTATGGGTATGGGCTGAAAATTGGCTTGTCGCAGCGTACCGCACGATGGAAGTCGCGCGCGCGACTTCATCGCCGATACGATCCAGCATGCGTCGGTCCACACCCGGCATGGGGGACGCAGTCCACTCGACCTGATCCGAATGAATAACAACACGCACTTTAAAATCGGCGTTCAGTTCCATATTCGTTCTCCCTTCAGGCACAATATTATATAAATCTAATTGCCTACCTACTAATAGGCATTCAATCTGGCTTGAGAAACCATCTTACTGACTTCTCCCGCTGAACACGCTACCTGAATGTGCGTTGGCTTGACGGGATATAGCTTCCAAGACGGGGCCTTTTGGGGCGAATGGCGGCTTCTCAAGGGTGCCGGACACCCGTGCGGCAGCATCGGCATTGCGCACGCGGACCTCACAGAACCCTCCAGATTCCCACGCGGCTTGCTTTGCGATTCACATTTTTGGAGGTGGCTCATGGGTAAATCACTGTCATTGGACATCCGTGAGCGTGTTTTTTCCTTAGTTGAAGACGGGTTTTCCTGCCACGAGGCACACCGGATCGGTGGCGGCAGCACCGCAGGGATGGCCGCGTATCAGCAAGCTGGATGCGGTCTCGAAGTTTCTGAAAGGTAAGATCGAGGCAACGCCAGACAAGACTCTCCCGGAACTAGCGGCGGGACTGTTCGAAGAACATGAGGTCATTTAACGCATTGCCGCCATAGGCGCATGGCTTTCTGATAACAGGCTGCGCTTTGCGTAATCGCCTAGAACGAAGCCTCTATTGCGTCAACGGGAGTGTTGGCAGTAGTTCATCAATCGCGGCCTTCACGTCGGCCGGCATCGGCAAGGCATCTTTTTCACGCGTCCAGAGCGATACAAAATCGCTCGCGGTTTCGCGCGCGACATCAAGAACCATTTTTGTGGGTAACGCTGCTTTAGCAGCAAGATGGGAAATTTCATCTTCATCAAAGGCTACAAAATCCCGAACGCGACTATAGTTCAATGCGAAGCTATCGCCCTTAATGTAAGGGACTGTTGATACAAAATCATAGGCTGGCGATAGGGCAGCGTTGCGTCGATCTGGGTAGATCAGCGACCAGTTCTTGAGATGCATATCCCCGTTTCCAATCAGCGTGCTGAAAGTCAGACGACGTATGAATTCACGGATGTCTTCATCTGACCCTTCTGCTGCGATGACGGCAACAATGTTTCGCATGCTCGCTTTCTTATATTTATCCTCGCCGTAGACACCAAAGACTTGCGCGAAGTCCTCAATATGCACGCGCTCTCCCCTAGGGTGCCGGTCAAAGCGTTCGATAACGAAGGCCTTAGTTCCAAAGCGATCAGTACCGTCAGGCAGGTTTGAGATACTGTCGATATCGACCAGATCAATGCGAGGCACGTCCATGCCGAGCATGCTGGCCAGCCGCATCATTGAGAATTCGTTTTCAGGGACACCCATGTATTCCCGAGAAGGCAGCTTGACGATCCAGTCACCGCCGATGCCAGAGGCCGGAATAGTCAGCCCACCGCTGGCGCTTTCGACGGCTGAGAATTTCAGCTGAACACCAGCGAGAGAGAAGCGAAGCATGTTGCCTTTGTACTTGCGCGAGCCTTCGCCTTCGACATGTGCGGCCTCTGGCGGCCAGATTTCCCCATCCGCTGGTTTGATTGTAATGGCGCCAGGAAGGTCGCGCCCTAACGCCCAAAGCAAAAAGAATTCGCGCTCGGCATTCACCCCTGCTTGTTCCGCGAGGTACTTGCGCAAGTGACCCTCCGGCAAGAGGTTGGAAAAAAACGGCATGACCTGCTTCTGGACGGGCTTAAATTCGGTGCGCAACTCACCGAACTCATCTTTGAAAAACAGGCCGAGTGTTGGGCGGTCAGGGTTCTCAATGTACGCTTCGTTGAACGCGAAAAGGCTGCGATCCCCCGCAACGCGTGTCAGCGTTCCGATGGTCTCACCATAAAGCTCTACATTTAAAACAGATACATCAGCCATCACTGTCATCCTCATCCAGGCTGTAGGCCGGTCTATTGGTTGGTTGATCACTCATGTGTGACGGTACGCTGTGTGCCAACATTTTGCGGAGACGCTGAGCGTCTTTGGCGATTTTTTCGAGGCTCTTGAGGCCTCCAGAATTCTCGACTGCCTCAAGTGCGCTGCGCATATTCCTGATCGCGTCAGTCTCCTGCAAGCTGTTGCGGTAATTGTTCATTTCTTGAAATTGTCTTTGCAGTGTTTGCATCGCAGGGCTCTCATGCAAAGCCTTGGGCAGTGCATCAAGAGCACGTTGCGCGCGCGCAAGCTCGCGCAATGCATCGTTATTGCTTTGAGGCTTATGACTGCCTGTACTGCGCACAATCGATCTGACTGCCGGTGCCGATTTTCTTGGTATCATCGTCAGTTCAAGGTCAAGCGCATGGGCAAGTGATGCAAGGCTTGAGAGCCGCAGGTCAACCGCATTGCTCTCGATCTTTGAGATGTGCGATTGCGGCACGCCTGAGCGAGCGCTAAGCTCTCTTTGGCTTAACCCTTTGTTTTCGCGCGCTTCCTTCAAGGCTTCCGCGATATTTTCACTAGCGTAACTCATCTTCTGATCTACCTTCACATATCAAGAACCACACTTGATATAAAATAATGTATCACATCTTCAGCACGCCAAGCAAGTTGTGATCTATTAATATAGATCATTGGAGCATTTTGATCTACTATAATGTATCACTTTTCTGCACTTATCATGCCCATTGAGTGCCCTGTATCCGAGGAAATAGGACGAAACCCCGCTAGGTAGGATGCGCTCCAATAGAGAGACATCTGGCGCGATGCCTCTTCACGTTTTTTTCCATGCCTCGCTGTCGGCTTCATGGTCGAGACAAGTGAAAACATAAGCTTCTTGCCCGCCATGCTCTTCGACGATCCCATCAGGCAAGAAATACGAGCGGTAGCCAGTTTCTGTGATGGGGATTGGTGCGTCGTTCATGGCGGCGATCTCCAAATGATCAAAATCTGATTTCCAGCGACGCTTCCAAAAAACGATGCGTATCGTTACGCCGCGCCAGCCGATCTGGCTGGTGATGGGGGCACCCATCCGAGTTTGCGGATGTCGGCGTCGAAGTCTTCGAGGCTGCGATCAGTCGAATTGAGCAAGAGCTTGGGCTCGACGATCAACCGCGCGCCATTGTCTTCCATGAGAAAGAAGGGCGTCGCCATGCACACGCTGTTTGGTCCAAGATTGACGGCGCAGAAATGAAGGCGATCAACCTTTCCTTCTATAAGCGCAAACTGACGACGATCTCAAAGCAGCTCTTCCTAGAGCAAGGCTGGCCGATGCCCGAAGGGCTTCGCGATCCAAGAAAGCGTGATCCCCTCAAATTCACTTTGGAAGACTGGCAAAAAGCCAAGCGGACGGGCCTGAACCCAAAACAGACCAAAGTTCTGCTGCGGGAGTGTTGAAATATCTCAGATAGTCGCGAGAGTTTCGAAGCTGCTCTACGTGAGAAAGGACTCTGGCTTGCGCATGGTGATCGACGCAATTTCGTTGCGGTCAATTGGAAGGGAGAAACACACTCACTGTCCCGCGCGTGTGGAGCAAAAGTCAAGGAATTGAAATCCCGGCTCGGCGATCCTCATCAGTTGCTATCTGTGGACGAAACGAAGGCATTTATCGGCGCACTTCTGCCTCCGAAGCTACAGGCATGGGCTGAGGACGCGCATGCCAAGGCAAAACAGGCGAACCTTACCCTTCAGTTTCAGCGAGAACAGATTGTCGAGCGACATAGAAAGGCGCGCGCAGATGAAAGATGCCCAAGAGACGCGCCGCATCACCGAAGATCGAAAGCGCGCCGCGTGAACCCCGCGCGGTCTGCGTGGTTTTTGGCGTTGGATTTCCGGCAAGAACCGACAGATCAGGCAGATCAACGAGGCTGAGATTGGTCCGGAGCAAGTTCGAGACCGCGCTGAGCGGCAAGCGCTGATTCAGAGACGGCGGGCTTTGCAGCGCACGTTCGTCGCCGTCCGCAGAAGTCAGCGGGACACGCTCGAAACGCTGTTTCGCGATATTGCGCATGCCATGTCCGTTGGCCGCGTACCGGAGACGAAAGTGCGGAAACCTCGAACGCGCAATCGCGACCGGCAGCGCGGGCGCGACCGAGACAATGGTCCTGAATTCAACCAGTAACCTAAGAAAGGAGGTCGCTATGCGACACACAATTATGCTCAATCTGGACGAGGCCCATGCCCGTCAACTGAATGATCTGAGGCAGAATTTTCACTTGGCTGCCGAGGACCCTGTGCGTTTGGCCATCCGGCTGACCCATACGAGACACAAACAAAAACCCGACGTCCTGGTGCCTGAGTTCAAGCCCAGAGCAGCCAAAGAGGATTGCTATGAGGACGATGATAACAGCCCCTGTTAAAATGCGAGGCACTTAGAAACCGCTAGCCCTATTTTGGCTGATACACTCCGGTTCTTTGTTGATCGGCTAAGTTGGTCAGCTGCTATTCGCCAAGATTTAGAACAGCCTCTAGAGAGGCAACGAGCTCGGCACGCCGGGTTGAATCGAGTTTGTCTAGGTTCCCCGTCGCGCGCATCTTCGGCATGAGTTCTTTGGTTATCAGCGGGGGCTGCTACGCTTTCAGCTACTGAGGTGAGGAAGGCGCGAAGACCAACTCAGGCAGCACAACGCTCCACTCATCTCTCTTAAGCGAAGACTGATACTCTTCGGCAGAGTCGTCACGCACGCGCGTCGTAATTGCGTAAACTGTGCCATGAAGGAACGTGGCGTTCGGCGGCGGGGTAAATTTCTTGGCCAATCGACAAACTAAAATTCCGTCTCGATCGGTCAGCTGCCAGCTGTTCGCCAGCTGTCTTAAGAAGACTGGATCACCAGCGTTGAGCCGTTCAAGAGCCTGCAGTGAGGCGTTGCCATCGTAAAGCCTACCAGCGAAGCTCAAATCGACCTCTGAAGGATCAAGTGTTCGATAATGTTTTCCGCACTCTGAAACATCAACGGCACCATGGCCTCGCGGGCGGGTCAAAAATGGCTCGTCATTGAGCCCATCTAGGATTGGATGGCGGCTCCCAATTGTGACGAGAGCCAAGCTGCGACGGGCGCGCGTCATCGCCACATAGTGGAGCCGCCGGGCTGCGTCGCGGTCTTCCCCCTTAGATTGTCTATCCCAAGCACCATCGAGAACCACGACGTCGTCAAACTCTAGTCCTTTGGCCCGGTGAGCCGATAGCAGAAGCAGCCCACTTTGACGCTTGCGGATGTCACGCCCCCACTCGGCGAGCCACTCCAGGATGTCCTTGCGATCCGTCTCGCGATCACCAACCTCATCCACGAATTCGTCTACGCCTTCTCTTAGGATGGACCACCAGGGTCCTTCCGGTTGGTCATCCATCCATCCGGACAGTTCCGAGACATGAAGACCCGAGCGATCCCGACCTCTCAGCCATTTTACAAGCGATTGAGTTTCGCGAAGGCGCCAAAAATTCGGAAGATCAGCGTTTGCTGTCTGAACGGGAATGCCACGCGCCTCGCAATAACTTCGCACTGGCTGAAGATACTTCCAGTCGCGCGCAATAATAGCTGTCTTAGCCCAATCCCAATCCGGCACGAGTTTAGAAAGTCGCTCCAGCTCTTCAACTGCAAGAACTGCCTGAGTCTGATGATCGCCCGCATCCTTTAGGACTTGCACGCGTCCCCGACCTACATTGTCGAGGCGCTCTAACTCGCCACCTGCCCGATCATTCTTACGGGCCCGATTTACATCGATGTCATGACCCGCTTTCATCCGATTGGATGCCGGTGCGATAACCTGGTTCGACGCACGGATTATGGTGTCTGTCGAGCGGTAGTTCTCTACCAGATATGTCGGCTGGGCTTTGTAGTCTTCTTCAAACCGACGAATAAACTCCACGGAAGCGCCAGTGAACGCATATATGTTCTGGTCGTCATCGCCGACAGCAAACAAACTGAGACGCCGGTCCTCGTCTTCGATTGAGCGGCCCGCAACAGCGGCAATGAGTTCATATTCTTCAGGACCGATATCCTGGTATTCGTCCACCAGAAACCAGCGATATCCCTCGATAAGTGTATCCCGCTGCGCTTCGGCCTCGTCGCGCGAGAGCCCGTCACCCTTCAGAAGAGCCGCCGCTTGGCCCATGATTTCATCGAAAGCAACGCTGTTGACCTTCTCAGCCTGCTTCGCAAAGCTGGCCCCAACCATACGCATGGCGAGACCATGACAGGTGGAGATCGTGACACCGCGCGCATCGTCACCGATGAGTTCGAAAAGTCGTCGCCGGATTTCAGTCGCGGCATGGCGATTATAGACCAACGCAAGAATTCCGCGCGGGTTCTCACGCTTTGCACGAATAAGGTAAGCAATTCTGTGGACGAGAACTCGCGTCTTCCCAGAACCCGGCCCCGCTAAAACCAAGACATTCGTTTGCTCACGGTCATCTGCAACGATGCGCGCCTGGATGGAGTTTCCGAGGCCTTCGACAATCGTGCGCCATGATTCCGGCGTCGTCTGTCGCCGTAGCTCTGCGCTTCGTCCTGGAAGCCATTTCTCAACAAAAGTTTCACGATCGGATGTGAAATATTCGTCCGCGAGCTTCAGTGCATCGCTCAAAGACTCCAAACCACGTTCGGCGTATGTGGCCATAATATGAGTTTGAAGAACTTGCTCTTGATAGTGAAGTTTAAGCGGCTCGAAATCGGATTCTGTAAAGAGGCGGCTACCAGGTTCAAGATTAATCGTCATGGCCGACCTAAAAATCGTTAGGCCTTTTCCCAGGGTTATTACTCCTTGTTCATGCAGCCAAAGGAGTGCCCGATCGAGAAGCTTTGTTGGATCTGTAACGGCGCTACTCAGTTCGAAGTCGCTGTTTAGAGCCTCCATCAGAGCCCCCAGCGTCGTTTCTATCTGGATATCCTTGCCTCTTGTGCGCTCAGGGGCGGCTTTTTGGAGTGCATTGAGCAAAACTCGTCCAGCTAGGCGCCTAAGTTGGGCTGTAACCGAAAGCGCCTGCCATGTTCGGCGAAGCTGAACAGAAAGATGCTCCCTATCAATTTTTCGCACCTGCAGACTGCCAATACCATCGCTATCGTCGCGACCATCTCTGGCGACCCCGCGTAGGAGCTGGTCAACAATATCTGGACGTACGGTGGCATGACCCGCGTCTCGTAGCTCCTGCGAGGCGATCTTCAGATTGAGTGTCGATGACACGCCCATTTCCAGATCAGGTGCAAATTCGCGAATTTTGTCTATCAGGTCTTTTTCGAGACTATTGGCTTCAAGCAAACGCTTTTCCGAGGAGTCCTCAACGCCCAAATGGACAAAGATCGTAATCGCCGTATCATTTGAAGCAATTCCAAGGGTTTCAAGGTCATTGAGCGCCTTGCGCATTTGTCCAGGTGAAAACCCTGCGATCCCGCATAGCTCATCGGTGGAAATGCCCTGATCCGGTGGGGCGTTGATCAGGCTTTGAACAAGGGATTTCAGCTTTAGACGATACCCTTCGGTGAAGTCGGCCTTGGCAATGATGTTCCCAGCGTCCTCCAGCGTGCGTACTTTTAGGGAGGATGGAAACACCCGGGTGCGGTTCTCTTCGCGGCTCAGCAAGACGGATTCCTCAAGCCAGGAAACTGCCGTCTTAACCCGAGTGTCATCTGTCGTAGAGTCACGTTCAAACTCGAGTTCTTTCTCTTCGCGAACGATCTCACCGGGCGTGGCGACCACCTCTCCCTTTTGCTTGGTCCGGCGATCCAACCGTCTCAGAGACTTAAGAATTGCCCCAATTTCACGTTTTTCTAATCGGGAGCGGGCAGACAAGCTGAACTGACGTTCGATGTCGTCGCGACTGAAGAGCAGGATGCATCTCGCGTGATCGCGATCGCGGCCGGCGCGCCCCGCCTCTTGCAAGTAATTCTCGAGTGATCCCGGGATGTCTGCGTGCACAACAAGCCGGATGTCTGGCTTATCAATGCCCATCCCAAAAGCATTGGTGGCAGCAATGACCCGCAGCTCGCCACTTGCGAATTGCATTTGCACGTCGCGCTTTTCTTCAGGCTTAAGGCCCGCGTGGTAATACGCGGCCGCGAAACCGCGCTCTTTCAAAAAATCCGCAACATTCTCGGTAGATGACCGTGTCGAACAGTAGATAATCGCTCCGGAAGAGCCACTCTTCGGCAATGCTTCTTCGAGAACCATAACTACATCGCCGAACTTCTTAGCTTTGTCCGTCGGGATGATCTCGAAAGAAAGATTGTCACGTTTTGCACCTCCGTCCAGCAGTAGCAGATCGAGACCAAGCCGCTCACGAAAGTGCGCCGTAATATCTTGAATAACGTCAGGTTTTGCCGTGGCAGTCAGATTGATGATTGGGGCAGGTGGCTCATCACCTGAGTATTCTTTGATAAATCGACCAACATATCGGTAGTCCGGTCGGAAATCGTGCCCCCACTTTGAGACGCAATGTGCCTCATCAAGCACCCAGTAGCCAACTTCCCGCTGTTTAAGAACGGAGCGCACAGACGGGCTTCGAAGCTGCTCTGGAGAGATGAGCAGCATGGCCGCGTTTCCAAGCCTGACTTGGTTCAGTGCGTCATTTCTTTCAGGCAAAGAGAGCATGCCATTTATTGTTACACTGGACGTAATCCCCTGCCGGCGCATCCCTTCAACCTGATCCGCCATTAACGCGACAAGAGGCGAGATAACCACGGTGAGTGCCCCGGTCTTTTGAAACTGCGACAGCGCAGGCAATTGGTAGCAGACTGATTTTCCCGTACCGGTCGGCAAAATGCCCAGGATTGACGATTTGGCAATCGCCGCTGCCACAATCGCTTCCTGGAGCGGACGACCATCTGGCCCTACTGGCTTTGGCCTAAAGTCGGGGAAGCCAAACCACCTATCGAGAAGCCCCTTCGGATCGTTTTGCGTACGGCACCACCGACAGTATTGATCGTTACACGGTTTGTCGCGCAAACGCCGCACGATCTGGCTCGCCTCGGGGAATTGGTGCCGTACCCAGGGTGCCATGACAGAGTCTCCGCCTGCCACTGAAATCCAAGAAAGCGCATAAGCAAGCGGCCAGCCGTCACTTTCGGCTTCAGGGATAACGGTCTCAATCTGATGCTCGCAGGCTTGGCCTTTTAGGAGCCCGCGAATTGCCGTCTGACCTTCGATTGTGCTTGGTCTTTGGGCTCCCCTCACATGGGCAAAGACAGCGTCAAAGCCTTCATTCGCAG
>Ga0075467_10001670_pt1 | contig 18196 bp, 19 predicted proteins | sample DEB08_DNA_9_FD_75067 | JGI IMG/M metagenome (GOLD analysis project Ga0075467, IMG submission 75067) | Aqueous microbial communities from the Delaware River and Bay under freshwater to marine salinity gradient to study organic matter... | ecosystem: Environmental > Aquatic > Marine > Coastal ... | reverse complement strand
CTTGAATAGGTTAGTTTAGGCCTGCAAATGAATAGCCAACCAAACGGTTGGCTCAGTCAGTGAGGTTGATTTAACCCGGTGGCGTTTGAATGCTGGAATCAAAACATGGTCTCCAGCCACCATCTTCAAGCTATCTTTGTCGAACTGTAACACCGCGGAACCGCTCACAACTAAAACCCACTCATCCCAAGCTTGCTCGTACCAGAAGCCTGGGTCACTCACATGACCCTTTGAAACGATACGCTCGATACGTACATCTTGGCGCTTCAAAATATCATCAAACCGTTCGCTACCGTCTAGGCTCTCAAGGTCTGAGAATAGATTATGTTTGAACATACCTCACCTTTTAAACAAAACTATGCCATTAAACTGCAAGATGCATTGTGTTTGACTGCATCATAAAATGACTAGCTCATATCAGTATCACATCATGTTGCATGGTTCAGACGAGTCACTCATTAATTTTGGCATAATAGAAGAATGATGACTGCCATTTTGAAAAAACGCTTTCAACCCTATCATGATGATGACAATATTTAAGAGCCCGTTTTTATTATTCACACTGCTGAGCATTTTGCTCATAGGTATAACGAATGCTCGTGGTTCGTGGTACACCGAAGTGCCTTAAGCACCTTATAACTCACCACCAGCAATTATTTAGAGAAAAGTCTATGGTTGAGTTCGAGTATTACCAAAAGACTATGAGAGCTGAAGCGCGGGCTGAACCATTCCTTAGCTATATCAGGTATTTTGAGGCGATCAAATTAGGGGGCATAGGCACTCATGCGTGATTTTCAAACTAAACGATCAGGGTTGCTTTTGACAAGTACATCACGCCAGAGCACTTGAGTAGAGACGCTACATCTCCAGACACTGATGGATGGCGTGTCTGAAGTCTCCATTGAATGGCACACCGAGTCAAGCTTTTTGGCCGGTGAATCCTTGGTGAGGTTTGGCAAGCTGGGCGTTGCGCTGCGCTCTTTGATATATCGCTTGCCCTTGGGTCTGATTGGCGGCTAACTATTTACAGGCGTTTTTTGTTGCCCCTTGGCGGCTCGGTGCATTGGTGCATGAGGTTGCGGCTAAGCGCACATTAACAATCTTGATAACGACTTCGAGCCCTGAGCTAATCATCTTAGGCAGTTTACTGGTTGCGCAAGGATTTGACGTGTTGCCTATTGTCTAGGATGCGCCTGAGTTGGTGGCTGCCAATCTTCGGTTGGGTCATGCGGCAACGATGTATGTTGATAGTAGATTCTCAGTACTCATGCAGGGCATACGCGCGGCGGGGGCGGGAGAACTCATGGTTCTTTTTTAAGACCATTCCAAATAGCAACTTGATTTCGACCAGCTGCCTTCGCTTGATACATTGCCATATCAGCCTCGTATATGAATTGACGTATGAATGAACTTTTTTCTTTATACGAATCAAAGTTTGGATCAAAAATAGTGATGCCGATGCTAACAGTAATTTTAATAGTTTGATTATCTAAGCTTGAGTATGGCGTATTCGATACGTTGAGACATATGCGCTCAGCGACTTCTTTGGCTTGCTTTAGATTTGTATCAGGTAGCAAGATCAAAAACTCCTCACCACCGATGCGACCTAATGAATCTATTGATCTCAGAATTTCTTTGGTACTGCGTACCAACCCAATCAAAACATCATCACCCGCTTGGTGTCCGTAGTGATCATTGACTCGCTTAAAGTAATCGATATCCATTTCCAATAAAGCCATGCACTGCCCATTACGATGAGCTCGGTCAAACTCTTGGATGATTCGTCGATGAATTTCTATTTTGCTCAGTGCATTAGTGAGAAGATCATAAGCATTGACAATATTTAAAAGGTCAATATCAGTCTCATCTTTTGCAAGTTGTCTTTTTATGATAATGATACTGGCGAAAAATAATAGAGAGATCGGTAGCGATAAGAGAGCATCGGTCAAATGGTAATGCCGCGTTTCTATAATGTACAAAATAGGGTAGATTTTTTGGATAGTCATGAGACCCAACCCTAAACTTAAAAATAACCAAGCCCATTGGCGAGGGCTTGATTGCTTAAATAGCTGACCACAAAAAACCATCGTAATGATTTGCACGACGAATGCAATACTGTAAAAACCAATCACTATAAATATCGTTACGCTCATGATGAACTTTTCTGGACCAATCTTAAAAAAAGTGCCTGAAAATTATAAAACATGATCAGTTGCATCTTGTTCAAAGCCATTACCAAATGGCGATTGGCGATCAAACTCCGGCAGTTGATACCCTTTTTCTCTAAATAAATTTATACAAATATCAACGACCCTAGGGTCAAAAAGAGTGCCTCGATTGTTTTCTATTTCATTCAGAGCCTTATCGACCCCTAGGGCAGGTCGATAAGGTCGGTTACTAGACATTGCCTCAACCGTATCAGCTACGGCGATTATGCGAGCCCCCAAACAAATATCATTTCCTTTCAGGCCATTTGGATACCCGCTACCATCTAAGCGTTCATGATGTTGCAACACATATTGGGCTACTGGCCAAGGAAACACGAGCGGCCTGAGAATATCAAAACCAACCTGGGCATGGCTGCGGAGCATGGCAACTTCAATTGGGTTAAGGGAATATGGCTTAGTCAAAATCTCTGCTGGAATGCTAATTTTGCCAATATCGTGCACTAAGCTGGCTAAATTTAAGCCCTCAATCTCGGCAGGAGCAAGGCCCATATCTGTCGCTATTGCGCTCACTAAGTGAGCCACTCTTTTTTGATGCCCTGCTGTGTAAGGATCCCTAGCCTCAATAACATTAGATAAGCTATTAATGGTGTCTTTTAATTGCTCAATAATCCTTGCTTCCTGCTTACTCGAAGCAATAGACTCTGAGATGCGTCGTTCGGTGATATCTCGCACGTTGCATTGAATAATTTTGGTGTGATCAATATTATAAGAATTGCAAATAAGTTCAACGGCTAATCGCTCACCATTTTTTTTTACTAGATCAATATTCTCATAGCGAACAAAACCATTTTTTAAGAGCTCGGTGTGTGCGGCTAATGCTTTAGCTTGATCAGCTAAGAGACCAATTTGCCAGAGTTTTTTACCAACGAGCTCATGCTTAGAAAAGCCTAACGTTTTTAAGATAAAAGGATTAGCATCTATGATATTACCCTCAGGGTAGGATAGGAGAAAAATACCATCTAGTGCCTTTTCAAAGATTAGGCTATACGTGGGTTCGAAGGCATTCTCAGTTTGAGTAATATGAGTCATAATTTTCCTAAATAAATTTTAATCCCGTTGCCTTAAAAAATCACAAAAATTTTTGAATTAAAAAATTTTAAGAGTTACGTCTTATTTCGCTTAAGCATGTCAAATGTAACTGAGTTAAAGCAAACGGACGCAACAGAGTCGAGTTTTGATATAAATGAATATGCCCTCCCATTCACAACGATTGAATCTTTTTACCCATAACATTGCAATGGCTTTTGCCATTGCAATTGCTTTTGCTGTGGTTGTTGTACCATTTTTTATGGTTCGTTTTCCTGCAATGGTTGACTACCCGGTTCATCTTGCTAGGCAGTTTGTGTTGATAGGTTGGAATCAATCAACGGCTTTACAGGTAAATTACGCGCTAGATTGGGGCATCAAGCCTAACTTAGCCATGGATATAGCCATACCTGTGATGGCTCGCTGGATGCCTATTGAATTAGCAACAAAAATTTTTACAATTATGGCAATGTTATCGCCCATTATCGGTGCAACACTGCTATCGAAAGTGTTAAACACTTCAGCACGAATCACTGCGCTTGTTTCTCTATGCTTTGCTTACCACCTTGCGCTCATAGGGGGCTTTGCCAATTTTGTGATGGGCATAGGCTTGGCGTTGGCTGGGTTTGCTCTATGGATCAGGCTGTTCAACGAATCTTCTTTCATACGCACCATCGCAGGCGTAAGTTTGGTTATTTTATGTTTTTTTACACACTTGTTTGCGCTTGGATCACTTGTATTATTGATCATTTCATATGAAATAGGCTGTGCACTTTCAGATCGTTCAAACGTTAAAAATAAAGCTATTCCACTGATTTTTCTTCTGGTCACGAGCATGATTCTTTGGTTATTAAAACCCGATGGACCTGAAGATGGCTATATTCTATATGGTAATTTTTTTACAAGACTAAAAGTCCTTTTTAGTCCATTTACTGCACAGGCAAATGTATCTGACATAACACTTTTGTTACTTGCCCTGACTGGTTTCTACTTACTCTACAAAAATCAAAAACGGATGCCAATTGAAAAGCGTATGCGTCTACCATTGCTGACGCTGCTTACGATGTCGTTTTTAATACCGCAGGAACTTTCTGGCGGTTCAGTCGTGTCGATTCGTATGCCGATCATCTTGATGTTTGTGTTGATTGCGAGCCTCAAGACTCAAAGTTTAAAAGTGCGTCAAATCAACATCTTGACGGTCATCATTTTAGTTTTTATTATCATGCGAAGCGTGCAGATAACGTTTATTTGGAGGGGGTATGATGAAAAGTTTCAAGTGTTTTTTGCTGAATCTAGACACATACCGGTGGGGTCTCGAGTGATCGCTTTGCATGATCTCAGCTTGATCCCAAATGACCCGCTGATGTCGCATATGGTGACTCTAAGTGTGATGTCGCAATGTGCCTTTGTACCTCATATGGCAAAGCTTCCTGACCAACACCCCATCATTCCCTCTCTTAAGACGCTAAAGATTGATGGTGGTACGTCGATACCCTTAACGCCATTTGAATTGAAAATCGGTACCGACTCTGTCGAGTCAAACAAGTACTTGAAAAAATATCCTTTGACCGGGTGGTCTAGGGCTTACTTTATCGATTGGCCACAAAATTTTGACTATGTTGTTCATGTATACGACACAGGCAAGCGTTTACCTAACCCAGATCGACGTTACCTCAGCATGGTGAAAGAAAGTTCTTTTTTCACGATATATCGTGTGAATGGCAGACCCGACGTGCAGCCCATGATTTGTTCATATGAATACTGAAAGCAAACAGTCAGTCAAACAGCAATCAAAAACCGAATCAGAGCGTGGTGCAATTTTGGTGATCGTGCCACTGCTCATGATCTCGCTACTCGGGTTTATTGGCCTTGTTCTAGACATTGGTTACGCCTACGTGCAGAAAAACCGCCTACAGTCAGTGACTGATGCGGCGACTTTGTCATGCGCATTGGCAAACGCACAAAGCCCAGGGCAATGCCTTGACGGTGACACCGAAATCTCTAACCCAGGGGTACTGGCTGCTGTTGATCCCTACGGATTTGGCCTGACAGCAAAAGTACCCGAGACATGTCCTCATGAATACGCGTCAAATTGCGTCAAAGTCTCAGGCACTATCACCTGGAACACTTTTTTGCTTTCGCTGTTTAATATTCCGACGCTCACTGCTCATACCGATGCTATTGCAGGAAATTTGGGACCATCAACGCCCTGCTTGCATGGTCTGGGCATAACAGGCAACAATATCTCGTTTTCTAATCATCAAACTTCTATTTTTCGATGCTGGATTGCCTCTAACTCGAGTGCATCAAATTCTATTAGTATAGAGCCGCAGTCAGCAGTAAGCACGACGGTAGGCGTTGTGACGGCAGGGCTGATTTCAGGCAATATTGTCTCACCCGTTCAGCTCTTACAGCACACACCCATTCCAGATGCCTACGCAGGAAAGACACCACCGACCATAGGAACTTGCCTGCAAACAGATTACAAATACAAGCTGTGTGATACGCTGCCATCTGGAACATACTGCGGCTTGATCATCAGCCCGGGAAGCTGTCTTACAACTCAACTCGAGGGCACATATGTGATCCGTCAGGGCACCAAGCCTGCTTATCCTGGGTTGAGCTTTGAAGGTGGAAAAAAGACCACTATTACTGGAACAGACCTAACCCTTTACAACTACGACGGCACCATAGAGACTGACAAGCAGAATGGAAATTTAAATCTTTCTGCTCCGATAACTGGTGACTTGAAAAATATTCTGATCTGGCAACGCTTCGATAATATGAATCCACTCGTCATCTCTGGTGACAAATTAGAGGATGGCAAAACCATACAGTTAAATGGCGTCACCTATGCTCCAGGGGCAACCATGACATTCATCGGGGGTAACGAAGGTACGATGACAATCAAAGATATTGTGGCAAATCAGATCAGCATTCTTAGTTCTGTCGATGTCTCGCCTGTAAATGCTGAGGCAGCCAGCCAATTCAGGCCTGGTCCAGTCTTGCTCGACTGACCATCACTCATGGTACATCTGCGATGTTGCACTGATGTTTTGAAAAAAGGGGCTCAGAAACCAACCCACCCCAGTGTAGCTATAAGTTACGGTAACGTTGACCATTGAGCCGGCTGTACCGTCTCCGGATGCTTGAGTTGATGTCGAAGCGCTTGAACCAAAGTTGATCATCTGCATAGCTGCATAACTGTTGGCGACCTGACACGGGTCACTATTACCCGTGGCATCGGTCGAGCAGTTAAACGCTGTGTTGGTATGAATCGAGCCCCACCTCGCACCTTCGCGGGCAGCGTTGGTCATCACGATGTAGTCATACATCAATGCTGAAAAGTTGATAATGGCAAACACCACGATCAGTAAAATAGGTAAAACCAGTGCGAGCTCCACTGCGGCAATGCCAGATTCCAAGGTGCGGTTTCGGCTGCTTAATTTGGAGTTTGTTACCCCCATTTATTGCGCCTGGCGTAGCATTCTGGCCTCAATGTTCATTCTTTGTTTGAGGTACTCACCCCAGGTAATTTTTTTATTAATCAGGGCTAGGCGATTTTCGAGGGTCTGTGTGTGAGCCCAAGTACGAGAGTCTGCAATTTTATTTGAACTGCCGATGTCAGCATTTCGATAGGTCTGGGTGATTTGCTTGCTAAACGCATCGAGCTGAGTTGAGGCTTGAATGAAAAGCTCACGTTCCTGATTGGTTATTTTTGTGTTGTTTGCCAGTTGAGCAAAGGTTATGTTCTCAGTTTGGCAGGGTGATATGAGTCTGAGTTTTTCAAACTTCTGGTTCATGCAAGTGCTTAACTGCGCCTTAATTAGGGCAGATATTTTCTGATTGGCGGCATCGATTTCTGCTGCGAGTGATGATTCCGGTATAAGATCAGGGCTCGTGCCACAAGCGGAAAGCATGATTGTCGCAACGACAATAACTGTGCTTTGGAATATACCCGCTCGAACCATCTAGAACTCCTAGGCTATTTGTATCCACAACCATTTGTATACAAGTTGAATAAAATAATTTGCTTATATACAATTGCAGTGCCTATGGTAATGAATGCATATATGTTAATGTATGCACATATTAAAACACTATTCAAATCATTAAGTTATTTTTTTTACTTTCAAACATACTTTAACTGTAACGAAATTCATGCTGTAAGTTTTTAAGAAGCATATATTTTTAGTACTGGTCTGAAAAAAACTAGTTTTTTGAGTATTTTATTATTTTGTTAAACCAAAATGTCAATCATTCAAAGATCGTAAAGCACTTCAAGAAAATTTTTTTAACTTTTTGCGTGAGCTCAACATGAATCTAAATTTTACTAAAAAAAAATCTGATTTAGTCAACCGTTTCTCTTCAGAGCGAGGCATCACGGCTATTGAGTATGCCTTGCTTGCAGCGCTAATCGCAGTTGCGATCATTGGTGGTGCGACGCTTCTAGGCACGACGCTAGATGGCTTTTTCTCAGCAGTTGCCGATAAGATTGACACTTACAAGCCCTAATGATTAAAGACGGTGAGCCAAAAAAGGGTTCTTTTCATTCTTCTGATATCTGCCATGGTCGGTTTGTTGGCAGTTTTGGCGGCGTTGCGTTTTATGGGTACCGGTAAGACTGATGTTTCCCCATCAAAGCCGTTATATCAAGTAGTAGTTGCCCAATCTGATCTGAAACCTTACGTCCCACTCACAAAGTCTGACCTAAGTCTCATGCCTTGGCCGGCGACTCAGGTTCCCTCTGGGGCAAGTCTCTCGCTTGACACATTGGTCGGTCAAAAGCCAGTCAGGCTTATCAAAAAGGGTGAAGTGATCCTTTCCACTCACGTTCAACAGGCCGTCAATCTAACCTCTCTTTCAGAAACTATAAAACCTGGGTTTAGGGCTGTCACCATTCAAGTCAATGAGGCATCTAATCTGGCTGGTTTTATATTGCCAGGCTCGTTTGTAGATGTACTCATGCGCGCTCAAAATGATGGAGGCGCCTCTTTTTCTCGGGTAATCTTACAGCGCTTGCCTGTGCTTGCTGTGGGGCATGATCGTGTTGTCAACGACCCCTCTAAACCAAAGCCATCAAGCCTCATCACACTCGAGGTGACCCCAACTCAAGCCGAACAGATCGAAATGGCCCGCGGCTTAGGCAATCTTACATTGCTGCTTCGCAACTCGAATGATCCAGATAAGTCTTCAAGCCTCGGCGTCAGCGCCCAAGATCTGCAACCCGTTTTACCTATCATCGACATCATTCGTGGCACTGAACGAAGCCGAGAGGCACTCAACTGATGTTAATGAGTCAACTGCATCACTCTCGGCAAACAAAGATCTGGCGCCTTCATTTGATGCGGCCATCAACATTTCAAAAGATGACATTCTATTTTATTCTGTTTGTCTCCATACTTTTTCAATTCAGTGGCGAAGTACTGGCCCAGCGAAATACGTTTGTCATCACTAAAGTTAAAGTCGGCAGTCAGCTCAACCTCTCTCTGGTGGCGGGTAAGTCTCGTATTTACGAGTTTGATCAGCCCATTGTCAGAATGTCTGTTGCAGCACCAACGATTGCAGACGCCGTGCTGATCAGCCCGCAACAACTCTATGTGTTGGGCAAGGAAACCGGTGCCACAAATATTTTTGTTTGGCATGACAATGAAACGACTTCTGTGATTGACGTGGCAGTGCTGCTGAATACGGCAGATATACAGACAACGTTCACAAAACTATTGCCCGATGAAAAAAATCTCAAAGTCACGGCTGCAGGTGAATCAGTTGTTCTGAGCGGACAGGTCACAGACGCCAGTAAGGTGCAGCAGGCTGTGTTGATTGCTGAGCAGATTAGCGGCAAAAAAGTATTGAATATGCTCCGAACCAATGCATTGCCTCAAGTGCTGATTGAGGTCAAAATTGCCGAGATAGATAAGGCGCTTGCCGATGAACTGGGCCTTCAAGTAAGCGGATCGAGCTTTGCCTTTAGCGCTGCTGGTTTGGGTGCATTAACGGGTGCAGCCAATGCAGCGTTTCAGGTGGGTACAACCAATAGCTTTATCAGGGCACAAGAAGCGAGCGGATTGATCAAAATATTAGCAGAGCCCAACATCATGGCAGTCAGCGGACAAGAGGGTAACTTTTTGGCTGGCGGTATTGTGTTCATTCCTGTACCGCAGTCTTCTGCTACGGGCGGTGGTGCCGTCATTACCTTGCAGGAGCAAAGCTTTGGTGTGGGACTGAAATTCACCCCAACAGTCATGGCTGGCAACATGATCAACTTAGTCGTCAAGCCTGAGGTCTCTGAGGTGAGTCCCCAAGGCGTGCAGGTCAGCACGGGCAATTCACAAATGATTTTACCCATTATTCGCACCCGTGCCGCCTCTACGACTGTGCAGCTTATGGACGGGCAGACCTTTGCAATAGGCGGGCTAATCAGCAATAACATTTCTGAATCTATCATCAAGTTTCCATGGCTGTCAGACATTCCTATTCTTGGTCAGCTATTTCGAAGCAACTCGTTTCAAAGTCGCCGTACCGAACTGGTTATTCTTGTAACACCACGTTTAGTCAAGCCAATGGATGCTCAGCCGAGCCTACCTACTGATCGTTACGTTCAACCGACTCCTTTCGAATTTTTCGGTGAGGGAAAAATGGAAGGCCGACAGCCCTCTCAGAGCCCCGCTATGCCAATCACAGCCGCAGCGACGCAGCCCTCTCCTGCCACACCAGCGCAAGCCACGCCAACCTTTCCTGCCCTTCGCCTCGTGCAAGATGCGGGTTACTAAAGGGTGGGCATAAAATGACTGATCAATTTACCAGACCCATCAGTTGTCCACACTTTCCCTTTTCCAGTGTTAAGCGCACTGTATGTATCATAATGGGAGTGATGACATTGCTTTTTATAGGCGGTTGCCAATCAAGCTGGGACAATTCCTCTGGCCACGGTCAATCCGTTAACCAAGCTATTCAGGCCCAACTTGTGAACCCCATCGCCCCAGAGGGTAACTTAGCAGCCCCAACAGGAATGGATGGCCCTGCCGCCCGTTTTACGATTGATAACTACGAAAAATCGTTTAAAAACCCTCGTATCAATCAATCCAATCTTGGGCGTGTCAGCGGACAAACGGGCTCTAGCACGCCTTTGACAGGTTCGAACACATCTACGCAGCCCCAGTAAGCATTCCAATGAAAATTGCCTTCGTCACTTCGAACTTGGAATTACGTGATCAACTGGCTAAGCTGGTCACGCAGCATTTTGTAGATGACCAGTTTGTCTTGCTAGCGCGTGAACATGAAGAGTTGCCTCTCAACAGAGTTGATCTGTCTAGTACCGGGATTGTGATTGTGGACAGTGAAAAACCGGATCTCATAGCGTTAGAAAGTATATCTCACTGCACTGAAGATAGCTCCACGCCTGCGTTCATTTACCTATGCAAAGATTATGAGATGGAAGATTTGGAAGCCATGATGCGTGCTGGAGTCAACACCGTTATTCGCCAGCCCATAGAACCTAACGAGCTGATCGAGGCGATCGAGCGGATTAAGCATCGTCGCAACCTGGGTACGACGTATCGTTCCAGAGGAAAGGTTCTGACGTTTGTATCGTGCAAAGGTGGATCTGGCGCAACCTTCATTTCGACGAATTTAGCGTATGTTTTAGCTGAACGTTTCGAAAAAAAAGTGTTGTTCATTGACCTTAACATGCAAGGAGGAGACGCCTCTTTTTATGTTTTGAATACTCTACACACGGAAACATTGGGGGATATTGCACGCCAAGCGGGCCTCGAATCAACAACGATTGCCTCGGCAGCGATTCAGGTGACAGACCGTTTTTATCTGTTGCAATCTCCAGAAAGCCCCGAACAGTCTGCCGGCATCACAGCCCAACATATCGACAACTTGATATCTGTAGCGATTCAAGATTATGACTTTGTGATCTTAGACATACCTCATGTATTAGATGCGGTGAGCATGAAAGCACTCGATCGCACAGATTTGATTTTTCCTGTTATGCAACCTATGGTGAACTACCTGCGTTCGATGGTCAAACAACTCAGGGTTCTTTCCATGCTGGGTTATCCAAGTAGTCATGTTCAAGTGGTGCTAAACCGCATGGATCATAACATCAACCTAAGCCTAGAAAAGATTAGTGAAACGATCGATCAACCCATTGCGTGGGTGGTTCCTAACGACTTTAAGCATGCCATTGAATCAGTCAACCTAGGCATTCCAATTGCAAAACTGGCGCACGAATCATCAGTCACCGAGGCGCTTAACCAGATAGCTCAGAGCCTCTGCGGCACAATCGGTAAATTAGAAAGCGAGTCAATCGTATCTAAACTCATGAACTGGATGAGGTAAGGCATGAACCTGCGCGAAACCCTTTTGCACCAAAATTTTTCAATTGGCCGAGGTAACTCTTCAGGAAGCGAATTCTTTGATAAGGACCCGCTAGAGGCAAAGCTGCGTAGCAAGATTCATCAAAAGGTCTTGCACCGTCTTGACCTCGCTACCATTGAAAAGATGCAACCAGAGGAAATCAAAAGAAGTCTAGAGCAATGTGTTGAAAAAATTATTGCCGAAGATCACATTATTCTCGGTGCGCGTGATATTGAGCTGCTGATTGAAATGATTCTTCATGAAATCAGTGGGCTGGGGCCTCTGGAGTCGATCTTGCATGACCCAACCGTCTCTGATATTTTGGTGAACAATGCACGGTCAGTCTATGTGGAAAGAAAGGGCAAGCTGGAAAAGACCAACATTCAATTCAATGATGATCAGCACCTACTCGATATCATAGGAAAAATAGTTGGGCGTGTGGGGCGGCGCATTGATGAATCTAGCCCCATGGTAGATGCACGACTGTCCGACGGCTCGCGCGTTAACGCCATCATTCCCCCTCTTGCTCTCGATGGCCCTGTGCTCTCCATCAGGAAATTTTCTGAAATTCCGATCAAGATGAATGATCTGGTCGGCTTCAGATCTCTGACTAATGAAATGTCGATCATCATCGCGTCCTTGGTCAAGGCAAAAACCAACATTCTGATTGCTGGTGGAACCGGCAGCGGTAAAACCACACTTTTGAACATCATGTCGGGCTTCATTCCGGAGAATGAAAGAATTGTGACAATTGAAGATGCTGCTGAACTCAGGCTTCAGCAACCGCATGTTGTCAGGCTGGAAACCCGGGCCCCCAATATCGAAGGCAAAGGTGGCATCGACCAGAGGGCATTGCTGAAGAACACCCTTCGTATGCGACCAGATCGGATCATTTTGGGTGAAGTTCGAGGCGCTGAAGTGCTTGATATGCTCCAGGCCATGAACACAGGTCACGAAGGCTCTTTGACCACGATTCACGCCAACTCAGCACGGGACACACTGACTCGGTTAGAAAATATGGTTGAGCTGACCGGGCTTACGGTCAACCTGCGTGCACTTAGACAACAGATTGTTGCAGCGATCTCGGTCATCATTCATATCGCGCGTTTGAGTGATGGCAAACGAAAAATAACGGGTATTCACGAAATCATCGGCATGGAGGGTGACATGATCACCATGCAAGATATCTTCAAGTTCGAGCAGACTGGCGTCGCGCCTGACGGCTCAGTATTGGGTCATTTCCGTGCGACGGGTATTCGTCCTAAGTTCGCTGAGCGGTTAGCGGCCCGAGGCGCACCATTGGCAGATCATTTGTTCGATCCTGGTCATAACTAGAGTGTGATGATGAACACACTGGTCTGGTGGCTGATTGTTTTAGCTGTCATGTGCTGGTCAGTGACGCTTGTAAGTTTGGTTGTTTTTTGGAAAATATCGCGCAAAACTAGTGACAAAATCGAAAAACGGCTGCAGGAAATTCGCCCTCATTTTGCTGACACAGAGCGATTTGCCAGGCGTCGACTTAGTCAAATTGATGTGTTGGATCGTTGGCTTGAAAGCTCTGCACTAGCTAAAAAACTGAATCATAGCCTCTTATTTGCCGGTACCAAGCTATCACTTGACGTCTTTGCCAGTATGATTCTTAGCAGCTTATTTTTTGTAAATATGCTGCTACTTTTAGTAAATAGTTCTGGCATATGGCACCTAATCGTCTCATTTGCGATAGTTTTTTTCCCCATCATTTACCTACACTTACGAATCAAGCGCAGAAGTAATTTGCTCGAATTGCAACTGCCTGATGTGCTAGATTTCATTTCACGCGCCATGCAAGCAGGTCACTCATTTAGTGTGGCCATGCAAATGGCAGCCAGCGAGGCGCCAGAACCAATCAAGGCGGAGTTTTCAAAGACACAATCTGAGTTGAACTTTGGCATCCCCGCCCAGAAGGCTTTGGGCGATCTAGCCGATCGGATTGACAGCACAGACTTGCGTTTTTTTGTCATTGCGGTAACCATTAACCGGGAAGTCGGTGGAGACTTATCCGGTCTGCTCAACAACCTATCTTCCATCATCCGCACCAGAATCGAAATGCGTGCGTCAATCCTCGCGTTGAGCGCAGAAGGACGGCTGTCAGCTGTCATCTTGAATGTGTTGCCGTTTTTCATCGGACTGGTGCTTTACTGGATTCAGCCTCAGATCATTTCCGTACTATGGAAAAGTGAAGTCGGCCTTGATTTGCTGACAATGAGCCTTGGTCTCATGGGTCTAGGCATTTTCTGGATGAGCCGCATCATCAGGATTAAGGTTTAGGACTGAGAGATGATTGTCGCCATTCTCATCTTGCTTTTTATGGCTGTAGGCTCCATGACCTGGTTATTGATCAGTCGCGTCCTAGATCGAAAGATAGATGAACGTCTGAATCAAATTATGGATAGTGCTAAACAAACACAGTCAATCGACCGGGCCCAACGGGTCAGTGCGATTGAGGCTTTTTTGCAACCCTTCGTCAAATGGTCAATGCCGACGACGGAGTCTCAAGCCTCTGAGGTTCGAATCACGCTTTCGCAAGCAGGGTATCGCTCTAACTCGTCCATCGTCGTTTTTTATGGTTGTAAATCTTTTTTTGCTATCTCCCTACCGTTAATATATTTAATCATTCTGGCGATCACTGGTTTTGGCGTGACGCTCCTCTCTAGCCTGACTGGTGCCGTAATCCTTGGGGGAGCAGGTTATTACCTACCCAACTTAATACTTCATCGGCTCGTTCGCAGTCGACAACGTGAGCTATTTGAAAATTTCCCTGACGCACTTGACCTGCTTAGAATCTGCATCAGCGCCGGTTTGGGTCTAGATAGTGCGATTCAACGTGTAGGTGAACAGTTGCGGTTCAAAAGTCGGGCGATGGCAGAAGACTTTCAGTTGCTGAACCTAGAATTAAGAGCTGGCCTGTCTAAAGGGCAAGCTTTGAGAAACTTGGCGCTTAGAACCGGCCTGAAAGAGGTTAATGCACTCGTTGCTATGCTGATCCAATCTGAAAAATTTGGTACCAGCGTTAGCGAGTCATTACGCGTTCATGCCGACTCTCTTAGAGTACAGCGACGTATGCGAGCGCAAGAGCAGGCGGCCAAAATCCCCGTCAAGCTAACGGTACCGATGATCCTCTGCACCTTTCCCGCGCTCTTTGTGGTGTTGCTCGGGCCTGCAGTGCTCAATATCATTCGGGCTTTCATGGCTCTACCAGCCTTTCCTTGATGTATTGCTTATGCCCAAATCGGACGAACCAAGAGGATAAAGATGCATGCCGCTGCTAAAAAGGGACCAAAGGGAAACACTTTGCCATGGTAGTTTTTCGAACGCATGACTTCGATCATTCCGTACATGGCCCCCAGCATGCTTGCTATAAAAATGACCTCGGTAACTCGGGCCCATCCCAGCCAAAGACCCAGTGCCGCTGCAAGCTTGATGTCGCCCAGCCCAACGGTTTCTTTCGCAGTCCACCAGCGCAACAACAAAGCAGGTATGACAAGAGTGGCCATAGCCGTCAACGCACCAATTATCGCAGCGCCTGGCAATATAGTGATGCCCCCAAAACTGAGGAATGCGCCAGACATCGCTATGAACAACGTCAATTTATTGGGTATCACGAGGTACTCATAGTCGAGTCGAGCGCACATCAGTTGACAGGTTATCAACACCATCACAATCAAGAAGCGCGAATCATCAGAAAATTGCAGACGAAACAGCACAGCCAATATAGTCATGGCGACCAGCCATTTCCATGGGCTCAAAGACATGACCCGATCATTGACTTGATATGGTTTAGCCAAACGCTTCATCAAAAATATCATCACGAGCGTCATGGTCAGGGCTACTATTGCTGCAAGCAGCGTCGATTGCATCAGGTCAGCAGTCATCGGGCAAGACACCAAGTGCGAGGTTTGAGTTGATCCTGCCAAAGAGTATGACATATTCATCGAACAGCTCGTATATTTCAACTCTGTTCATTTTTTGTTTGTCTGTTCTGGGCATCACGATGTTAACGACTGACCAGACCCTGTCTGACCCTGATATTTATCTACATATTTCAGCTGGAAGATGGATTGACATGCATCACGCCATACCATCTGTTGACCCCTTCTCTTTTACGGCTCTGGGTCAGCCTTGGGAGAGCCACGAATGGCTCGCGCAGTGGCTACTTTTTACCGTATATCAGCTGTCAGGGTGGGCGGGCCTCGTACTCTTAGGCGCAATTTGTTTCAGTCTGACATTGTCAATTATTTGGCAGTTTCTGATTCAACGACTGCCTCTCATTTATTCATTGGCCTTTCTGTCTCTTAGTTTTGCCTGCATGGCAACACACGACAACGTTCGTCCACATGTTCTTGTGTGGCCCCTCATGGCGTGGTGGACAGCTAGACTCGTGCGGGCCGTCGAAAATAGTGAACAGCCTCTGCGGCTTACTTCCTGCTTGGTCATGATAGTGTGGGTCAATTTGCACGGCAGTTTTTTACTTGGTTTGGTCGTGATGGGTGTTATAGCTATAGAGGGGTTGATTGCACAGCCTGAAAAGAAAAAGTCTTGGGTTTATTTTTGTCTGTTCTCATGCATTGCTTGCCTCGTCAACCCTTCTGGATGGAACATTTTTAGGTTCGTCATGCAGACTCTGCAAATCGATTCGCTCAAGTATCTAAGCGAGTGGGCAGCTCCTTCATTTAATGGACCCAATTTTCTGGCACTCTACATCCTTTTTTTAATGGGATATGCTTTATCTGGTCGATTGACATTACCCTGGAACAGACTAACCTTTTTAATACTGCTGCTTTATCAAGCGATGTCACACGGTCGATATGTGTCGATTATGGGCATTTTGGTTCCCTTTTTTGTGGCGGGCGGTTTTTCAGCGTCCATGATGGACATCAAAGTGCGGAAGCTTTCTTTCCCAATTAAGCGTGCTACAGGGCTTCTGATTCCAGTGCTCATTGCTGTCGTGGCGATAGTCATCTATAGAAAAGACCATTTCCGACCTGCTCAATGGATAACGCCGGAAAGGGCAGTCAATTTTTTGCTGTCACAAGACATTTCTGGGCATGGGCTTAATCACCTCAACTATGGGGCATACCTCATTTACAGAGGCATCCCTGTCTTTATGGATGCGCGCGTAGACCTTTACGGAGAGAAGGGAATGCTACGTTATCTGAATATTGTGAATACTGAAAAATCTTCCGACCTGTATCATCTATCTCGCGAACTTGATCAATGGCATATTCAATGGACAATTTTTCCTAAGCAGTCACAGGTCAATCTCTTTTTAGAAAAAAACCCAGATTGGCAAAAGCTTTATGAAGATGAGCAGTCTATTGTGTTTGCCAAACGTCAGAAATAGTTTTGTCATTGCTCTTATGCCGATCCAGTTTTTTCATGGGGCAGCATCTTGAGAGCCACCACAACATGGGTATCTCTCACCGCAAGTTTAGGTTGATGCAAGAAATTAAAAGACCGGACATCTATTGTGACAGAGAGGGCCTAGCAGACCCTACGATTGGCATGCAAGCACTCTAACAGTGCATTTGCCAAGACGGCGTCATAGCATTGATGCTTTATGACAAGTATGGGCGCATAGGACTATGTTTAAATGAAAGCGGGGGAGCTTTCACAGCCGAATAAATTTCAAATTTTTACAACAATATTTTGAAACTCTTCCTACAATAAATGTCGCTGGCGCATGGTTCCGCTTACTATTAAGAGGAAATTTCGAACGATTCATGGCGATAAAGAAGAAAGTATATGAATGTGGACCAATTTAAATGACGCTTTCTACAATACTTGTTCTTAACAAGGTGTTTGCGGAAATACAAATCAATGAAGAGCTCAAATTTGCAGTTTGCGGCATGAAATATCAAACAAAAAAATTTGATAAACCCAATCAATCTGATAATTATAAATAGAAAATATCAATGGCTACTTCAAAAAAATTTCCCATACCAACTCAACTAACCCGCAGAAGGCTTATTTTTGGCATGACCTCTCTGGGCGGTTTAGGCGCGGCCCAAGCCACCCTCGCTGCCTTGGGTTTAGTCGGGCCAACTGACGCATTCGCATCAGCAAAAAATATCAGGCAAACTGATCACAAAACTGAACCGCTCTCAACGATTGGTATGGCAGGCAAGCATATCGTCGTGATTGGTTCAGGTTTGGCTGGTTTATGTTCTGCACTGAGGCTATCGCGAGCAGGTGCAAAGGTCACTATTCTTGAAGCGACTAATCGTATGGGTGGTAGAAGTTTAACTCTTCGCCACGGCGACCGTTTTCAAGAAACCGACTGGCTCTCACCGACAACCGTCAAGTTTGAACAGGTTGGCAATATGCAACCTAACGATACGAACAATTTCATCAATACAGGGCCAGGCAGAATTCCGCAACATCATGCCCGGGTTCTGGACTACTGCAAAGAACTTCAGGTTGAGCTGCAACCCTTTACCTTCCAAGATGGCGCCAACTTGATGCAAAACGACAAGTGGAATGACGGTCGCCCCGTTCAGGTGAGACGCCTCACCAACGACCTGCGTGGACACCTTGCT
>Ga0075467_10001669_pt1 | contig 18201 bp, 12 predicted proteins | sample DEB08_DNA_9_FD_75067 | JGI IMG/M metagenome (GOLD analysis project Ga0075467, IMG submission 75067) | Aqueous microbial communities from the Delaware River and Bay under freshwater to marine salinity gradient to study organic matter... | ecosystem: Environmental > Aquatic > Marine > Coastal ... | reverse complement strand
GAGCCTATGTCAAAGAATCTTAGTAATTTTGATTCACATATAATTTTCATAGGCTAATATTAGGAATTTTATCAAAAAACTACCTACATATTAGCCTTTTTAATTTTTGTCGGGTCGAGTGACCAAAACAAAAAGCTCAAACAAAATTGAATTTGTTTGAGCTTTTTTGTTTTATAGTTAAGCGTAATAACTATGCTTTCGCTTTCTCTTTAACAACTACTTTTTTTTCTTCTTCCTCTGGAAGGTCTAAAATAGCTATTCTTACTTTGTTTTCGATTTCTAAAGCTACTTCTGGATTGTCCTCCATGAAACGTTTAGCTGCTTCTCGACCTTGAGCAATTTTAGCGTCAGCATAAGCATACCAAGCACCACTCTTTTTAATAATATCGTGTTCAACACCTAAATCAACAATCTCTCCTACTTTATAAATACCTTTTCCATAAGTAATATCAAATTCAGCTTCTCTAAAAGGAGGCGCCAGTTTATTTTTCTTCACTCTCACTTTTACGTGATTGGCAACGATATTTCCTTCTTTATCTTTAATGGCTGCACCACTTCTTCTAATATCTAAACGAACAGAAGCATAAAATTTTAAAGCATTACCACCTGTTGTTGTTTCAGGGTTACCGAACATCACCCCAATTTTTTCTCTTAATTGGTTGATAAAAATACAACAAGTTCCTGCCTTACCAATAATAGCAGTTAACTTTCTAAGTGCTTGAGACATTAAACGAGCTTGTAAACCCATTTTAGAATCTCCCATTTCTCCTTCAATCTCTGCTTTTGGTACTAAAGCTGCAACAGAATCCACTACTATAATATCAATCGCCCCAGAACGAATTAGATTCTCTGTAATTTCTAACGCTTGCTCTCCATTATCTGGTTGAGCAATTAATAAATTATCAACATCTACCCCTAATTTCTCTGCATAAAAACGGTCGAAAGCGTGTTCCGCATCAATGAAAGCAGCGATACCACCTTGTTTTTGCGCTTCTGCAATCGCATGAATAGCCAAAGTTGTTTTACCAGAAGATTCTGGACCATATATTTCAACAACTCTTCCTTTAGGAAAACCTTGTATTCCTAATGCAATATCCAATCCTAAAGAACCTGTAGGAATTGTTTCAATTTGTACGACTTGCTTATCTCCAAGCCTCATTACGGTTCCTTTTCCGTAGGTTTTCTCCAATCTGTCTACTGTTAGTTGGAGCGCTTTTAGTTTATTTTCTCTTTCTTTAGACATTATCAGCTATATTTTAAACTTATTAAAATCAATTATTTGTTTTCACTTGTACAAAAGTAAAGTATTTTTTTATCAAAACAAAACTTTTTGTAGTTTATTTTAAAAAAAATAAACACATATTTGAGTTATAGTAAAAGTAAGGCTTTTCGTATAAATTATTTGTTTGAATTTCATCCTAAACAAAAAAGTCTCTGATGATAAGCATCGAAGACTTTTATTTATCTACAACTAAGTTGCCAAACTATGAACTATAAATGATGAACGATGAATTGTGAAATTTGAAAATATATTAGCCTTTAGATAATAATTTATTGCAGAACTGTCTTCTTGCTAATTTATCGTTTACAGTGCATCATTCATTGCCTGGCGAACCCATTACCAAAATAATCAATAACCAGCCGCTCTATTCTCCAATCACCTTCCCAATCAAAGCTTTGACTGGATGAAAATGCTTGACAACGATTACTGTTTTATCCGTCTTTTTAGCAATCTCTTCTGGAATATTTCCAAATAGAATTTGAGGATAAATACTCTTTCCTGCTGCACCAATCATCACCGCATCATGATTTTGAGCTTCTGTTGCAATACCATCCACGACTGAAGCATTATTAATGAGCTCTTCCTTTATCTTAATGCCATTCTTTTCGCCCAGACGACCTAGTGCTTTCGTTAAATTATCTTTACTAAAAGTCACTTGTTCTTCCGTAGAATTATCAGAAACAACTTGACAAACCGTTAAGCTACCACCATTGCTTTTAGCTAGCGAATGCGCATATTGCTCTGCACATTGAGCGTGTTCACCGCCCGCAGTTGGTAATAAAATATTTTTGATTGGCTGATCACCAACTAATTTGACGAGCATAATATCAGACTTTGCATGCGTCACCACATCGTCGGTAATCGTTCCTAACATTTTTTCTTTATTGGTAGAAAATCCTTTCCAACCTAAAACGATTAAATTGCAAGACCTATCACTAGAGGTTTCCAAAACCGCCCGAGCAATATTATATCCGATTCTAACTAAAGCATGTGCAGGAACACCTTGGCCTTCTGCAAACTTTCGAGCTTGTTTTAAGGCAATTTGCTCTTGTTCTACGCTTTCCTCATCATAACTAGTTAGCGGTACTTGGTTAGGCACGGTCACCACCTTTAAAAGTAGTAATTCCCCATCTCGTTCTTTAGCGATAGCAGCGGCAATTTGAATTAAGCTTTCTGTTGTTTTAGGATTCGCAATTGGGACTAATATTCTAAATTTATTTTTATCAATCGTTCCTCTTCCTTGGCTATGTGCAACGTGAGAAGCTGCACCTTTAATAGATGCTTCCGCCGTTTGCGTTCCCTTCCAAGCTAGAAAACCTAGCATTCCTAATAATAAACTACCAATCGCCATGAAAAAAGGTATGGTATCACTAAACATTTGGAAGAGTAAATAGAAATTAGCCAATACGCCTAAAATTGGAATCAAAGGAACTAAAGGGACTTTAAACGGCCGTTCTATGTCAGGAAATTTTTTGCGATGAATGATTAAGGCAATATTTACCAACACCAAAGCCAATAATAAAACAGTATTAGCGTAAGTAGTTAAGTCTTCTAAATTAAGGATTAGAGAAAATAATAGAATAACGCCGCCCACTAAAAATACAGCGATAATCGGTGTTTTTGTTTTTTTATTAATCGTACCGACTTCTTCTGGTAAATGCCCCAATTGACTCATCGACAAAATAACCCGTGACCCTGCCATAATCGACGCATTGGAGGCAGAAATCATAGAAAAAATAGCACCTGCAATAATTACATATCCGCCAAAAAAGCCTAAAAATTTCTTAGCGGCTTCTCCCATAGAAGCTTCTGTATATTCTGTTAATCCTGCGAAAAGTACTACCAAAACAACCGCAGTATATAAAATCGTCACAACTCCCATAGAGATGAAAATCGCTCTAGGAATTGTTTTGACGGGATCTTTCACCTCACCAGCTGCCGCTGCAATAGCTGAAAAGCCAAAGAAGGTAATAAACACCATGGCAGCAGTCGAACCAATAGCGACTATATCTGTACTAAAACGATTAATCACTTCATCAATTTCAATAAATTTAACGCCGCCTGAGATAAACCAAATCAATAATAATACTTTGGCAGCCGTGACAATTATCTGAAATTTTCCACTCTCCTCTGTCCCTTTTATATTTAATAAGGTCAAACCAATTAAGAACACAACTCCTGATAAAGCCTCAATTGGACTGTGCCATATAAATTCATTAAAATAAGTAGATAAACTGGCGATGTAAAAGGCACAAGAAGAGGTATATCCTAAAAATAAAGCCCAACCTACCAAATAAGCTAAGGGCGCAGGGTAAGTTTTTCGAGCATAAAGATAACCTTCTCCCGTTCTCGGATAAATCGAGACAAATTCGCAATAGACTAAAGCGGTAAAAGTAGCCGCAATACCCGCTAATAAAAAAGATAAAATAGCTGCCGATCCTACATTTCTAATAGCTAAGCCTGAAAGCGTAAAAATTCCAGCAGCAATCATTGTCCCAATACCAATAGACAAAGCAGTAGGTAAGCCTAAATCTCTACTTAACTCTGTTTCTATATTTTGGTGGGAGTTGTTTCTATTTTCCATGTTATTTAGTTAATTGGCTGCAATTTAAACCGTTTTTTTTGAGGGAAAGGAATTTTTTAGATAAAAAATAATGGGATATTTTTTATTACACGAAAAAATCAGGCGCTAATTCCATTTCTGGATTTACCGCATAACCTGTTAAATCGGTAATTCCTTCTCCTATCAATACTTCCTCATCTATAAAGAAATTACCTGTACAAGATTTGCTATCTCTTTTTAAAATATGATAAGCGGCATCTCCCATTACAGCGGGTATTCTGGAACGTTGCATTATTTCATCGCCACCTAATAAATTGCCAACTGCAGCGGTAGCAATCGTTGTTTTTGGCCAAAGCGCATTTACTGCAACGCCTTGTTTTCTAAATTCTCCTGCCATACCTAAGACACACATACTCATTCCGAATTTTGCCATGGTGTACGCAACGTGCGGCGCAAACCATCTTTCCGTAATACTTTGAATCGGTGGTGCTAAATTTAAGATATGTGGATTTTCTGCTTTTAATAAATAAGGCAAACAAGATTTGGAAGTTAAAAAAGTACCTCTCGTATTGATGCTGTGCATTAAATCATAGCGTTTCATTTCTGTTTGCAAAGTCCCTGTTAAGGAAATAGCACTAGCATTATTGATTAAAATATCTATGCCACCAAACGTTTCAATCGTCTTTTCTATAGCTGCCAAAATATTTTCTTCAAAACGAATATCAACCTTAATGGGTAATGCTTTACCTCCAGCTTTTTCCATTTCTTCCGCAGCTGTAAAAATAGTGCCTGCCAATTTTGGATGCGGGGTCGTTGTTTTAGCCGCAATGACGATATTTGCGCCTTCTTGCGCTAATCTTAAACCAATGGCTTTGCCAATGCCTCTACTTCCACCAGTAATGAATACTGTCTTTCCTTTAAAATTTTTCATTTTTTATTATCTATTTTATAGTGATAAATCTTATTGAATAAAAAACAATGAGTAACGATAAATGATGAATGGTCAAGATATTTGTGGTTGGAAAAAACATAAATATCTTGGCAATTGTGAAGCCTAAATTTAAGCGTGCAAGTTTCATCGAATTGACCAATTCTCAATGGCAAATTATAGAAAATTTGATATATAATGGTAGAAAGCGGAAATATAATTTACGAAGAATCTTCGATGCTCTTTTAAAGCAGACTCGTACAGGCGGTTAATGGCGAAATATGGATAAAAAAATATCCGCCTTGGGAATGATAACTACCTTGTTAGTCTAATTAGAATGGGTCAGATAGAAGATTGGCAATTTAAATCTTTAAACATACTCTAAAACCCTTTTCTTGATTTTAATGTCGGTATACTAAGATACGCTTCTAACCAAATAATCGTATTTTTGCAGTAATAAGGAATAAGTAGTGACCTCACATTACTTATCGTCCAATTATTAATCAATCATTACAGAAAGAAAATGTCACCATATTTATTATATTCAGACGGAGAAGGAAATGTATTTGAAGATATGACGCTTTATGCTTGTGGCAGAAGTGGTCATTATATTCAACCCGTTCCAGAAGAAGATTGGATTGTATTACCAGAAGGAGGTTCCTTATATGAATTACCTGGTCGGCGAGGAGTCGGTATAGATGTACGGACAGGAGAGTTGCGAGAGTGTCAATTAGGTTGGGCAATGGCCGCTTTTATTCCACCAGCGCATACAGGTTTATTAATGGCGGCCTATACGAGCGCAGAAGATGCGGAAGTATTGCCTCTATTTTGTTACACGGCAGTCGGCTGGAATGAAGCAGATGATGAATTTTATGTAACAGCAGTCAGAATAGAATCGGATATTCGACAAGAAGCAGAGGGGTTTGACGAAGAAAAAGTAACGACAGGAGTTGCGGAGTTAATTGCTAAATATCCGAATAATAGAGTAGTGGAACATTTGGCAAATAATTGTGCCTTGACTTACGAATGCCCTGCTGCTAGAAATTATTTTATGGGTCGTTGGGAATGTCCAATTCCTAGTTCGCCTGCTTGTAATTCGAATTGTTTGGGTTGTATCTCCTTACAACCAGAAGATGAAGTAATTGTCTCTACGCAAGACCGTTTGCAATTCAAGCCATCTGCTGGAGAAATTGTGGAATATACGGTGCCTCATTTAATGAATGCACCTTATCCAATTGTTTCTTTTGGGCAAGGTTGTGAAGGCGAACCTTTGTTAATGTGGGAAATGATTCGAGAAGCTATTTTACAAATTAGAAAATTTACAGATAAGGGGAGTATCAATATTAATACCAATGCTAGTAAACCTGCTGCGGTTAAAGCTTTATGTGAAGCAGGCCTAGATAGTATCCGAGTCAGCACCAATTCTTTTCAGGAAGCATTGTATACTCCTTATTACCGACCAAATAATTATCAATTCGAGGATATTATTGAGAGTATTAAAGTTGTCAATAGTTACGGTGGTTGGACAAGCATCAATTATTTCGTTTTTCCTGGCGTAACAGATAGTGTAGCAGAATACGAGGCTTTGCGGAAGGTGATTAAGGAGACAGGATTGAAGATGATTCAATGGCGAAATTTTAATATCGACCCAGACTGGTATTTAAAGCGAATTGATTTGGAAGACCCAGGAGAATGTTTAGGCGTAAAACAACTAATGAATTTAATCAAAGAAGAATTTCCGCATATTAAGTATGGCTATTTTAATCCGCCAATTGAACGAATTAATGGAGATTATGAAATGGATTTTGCACATTAGCGGTTGCCAGTTTTACGAGCTAAACTGGCAACCCGCAACTGGTAACTGACAATATTTTTACACACAAAAACAAATTCTTTTGCCTGACCAACTGCCTGAATTATCTATTCTTTTTGAAAATAAGCATTGGCTGGCAGTCAATAAGATACCGAAGCTTTCGGTAGAAAAAAGCCCTTACGGAGAACCCACCATAGAATCGTGCGTATTTGACCATGTTTCCAAAGCCTACAAAAATCCTTATATTGGCATTATTCATCGCTTAGATAGAGTGACTACAGGTGTTTTATTATTCGCGAAAAGGAAGAGTACGCTCCGAAAAATTAATGAGCAATTTCGGAATAGGGAAGTAAAGAAAACCTATTTGGCAATTGTAGAAAAAGCACCTGCGGAAGCAAAAGGAACCTTAGTTAATTTTTTATATAAAGATAGACCGACTAAAAGAGGATTAGTAAGTCCGACCAAAATAAAAGGAAGTGTTGAGTGTACTTTAAGTTATGAAGTAATTGGAAAAAATGAATATGGGCATTTATTAGAAGTTAAACCAATTACAGGAAAATTCCATCAAATTAGAGTACAATTAGCGCATATCGGCTGCCCCATTTTAGGGGATGCAAAATATGGCGCTACCAAAAACGTCTCTCCTCATTCCGTTGCCTTACATGCTTGGAAATTAACTTTCACAAATCCGACTACCAAAACAGCGATTGAATTAATTGCGCCCCTACAAAAAAATGACTGGTGGCAGGGCTTTGAAGAAATCTTAGCTAAAAAAACTAAAAAATCGGAGTAATTTCTAGTAATTTTGCTTTCCCTAACTAACCCGTCTGATAATTTACTAAAAAAAGGAAAATATATTTTTATGCGTTCAAGCACAGAAGCTGCAAAATTGGAAATCAATGGTATGTTTTGGGCACACCTATTTGTTACTAGCCTAGCTTGGGTTGGTCCTTTCTTATTCTCTTGGTATGTAATGATTGTTGCATATATCTGTGTACAAATGCAGTATCAGCTTTTCAATCGTTGTTTAATGAATGAAGGGCATGAATTAGGTGAAGAAGACCATAATACCTTTTATCACTACCTCTTTACCAAAATGGGCATGACTTTGGAACGTCGAGGAGTAAAGGTATTTGTTCGAGAACGATTGAATTATTTCTTGGGTGCATTTGCTGTTTTTTGGCAAGTTTATTTAGGTTTTGAGCCACTATTGTTTTTTTCTAATGCTTTGCCCTTTTAGTAGAACAAATTAGGGAGACGAGTATAGTTTAATTTTTACCATATAGCCTATGTCTTTTTAGAACCTAATAGTATTTAGGCTAAAATAAATCGTATGAGAAGCGCTTCCAAAACTTAGAGTTCTATTGATACCCCACAGCATAAATTACTAGATAAATCGGGCCGAAGCTACGCTCCTTTGTGCTAATGTCGATACTTTTTTCTGCAGACAGCGCCAGAGCGATGCTCTTTTGGACAAATTTTACAAGAAATGGAAGTTATTCCTAGGGGCATCGCCTCGAAACCGGCTGTAATTTCGATAATGTCTATACCTTTCTTAAAGGAGTGTAGCTTCTACACAGCCCACTTTATTCTGTGGATAATCATAAGAACTTAGAGGTTTGGAAGCCCTAACCTCTTTGGAATAAAGTCTAATCTAAATGTAATTTTTCAAATATTTTGAAACTAATTAGCCTATTTGGGAGGTTTAATACTTTATTGGAACAAAAGAAAAAACTAACTTAACCAGCTAAGTAATTATTTCCTACATTTTAGAAAAAATTCAACGAAAATATAATGACCACAACACCGACCGTTAAATCAGCTTATGCAGTAGACAATCGAGGCTATTATGGCGAATTTGGAGGCGCTTTTATTCCTGAAATGCTTCATCCAAACATAGAAGAATTACGTAATGTCTATTTAGAAATCACCCAAGAAGCGTGTTTCCAAAAAGAATTTCGTGGTTTGTTAAAAGATTATGTAGGTCGGCCTACGCCACTTTATTATGCAGAAAGATTATCCAACCATTATAAGACCAATATTTATCTTAAGCGAGAAGATTTAAATCATACAGGCGCACATAAAGTCAATAATACGATTGGGCAAATTTTACTAGCTAAGCGATTGGGCAAAAAACGAATTATTGCCGAAACGGGTGCAGGACAGCATGGTGTAGCAACGGCAACTGTTTGTGCTTTGATGGGCTTCCCTTGTATCGTATATATGGGTGCGATTGACATCGAAAGACAAGCACCGAATGTATCGAGAATGAAAATGTTGGGAGCTGAAGTTCGCCCAGCCTTAAGTGGTAGTCAGACTTTGAAAGATGCGACAAATGAGGCTATTAGAGATTGGATTAATAATCCAGCGGATACGCATTATATTATTGGGTCTGCAATTGGTCCACACCCGTATCCTGATATGGTGACTCGTTTTCAATCGGTGATTAGCGAAGAAATCAAATGGCAATTAAAAGAGCAAACGGGTAAAGAAAATCCAGATGCCGTCGTGGCTTGTATTGGAGGAGGTAGTAATGCGGCAGGAACTTTTTACCATTACTTGGATGAGCCAGATGTACGTTTGATTGCTGTGGAAGCAGCAGGATTGGGTATTAACTCAGGAGAATCAGCAGCGACTAGTGTTTTAGGTACAAAAGGGATCATTCATGGTTGCCGAACGCTTTTAATGCAAACTAAAGATGGGCAAATTGTAGAACCTTATTCAATTTCTGCGGGGCTAGATTATCCAGGAATTGGGCCAATGCACGCACATTTAATTGATACAGGTCGAGCAGAAGCGGTCAGTATTACAGATGATGATGCTTTGAAAGCTGCTTACTTTTTGACTCGTACGGAAGGTATTATTCCTGCCTTAGAATCGGCACACGCTTTTGCTGCATTAGATTATATTAATTATAAAGAAGACGATGTGATTGTGGTGAATTTATCTGGTCGAGGCGATAAAGATTTGAGTACTTTCATTAAGCATATTGAGAAATACGGGTAAAAATTAAGAAGTCAGCCGTCAGACCGAAAATTAAAATTTTCTGTCAGAAGTCAGATTTATCTTAGAAATCTGACTTCTGACAGTTTATGAAATAAACGGTCTGACTTCTCACTTCTAAAAAAAGACTTTCACTCCCCCATAAAAGTTAGCCGTAGGTGCTGGTTCATAAAATCGACTACCAAAAGCATTCACCCGAACATTATCAAAATACTCCGTTCCTAATAAATTATTGATACCAAAAAATGGTTCGATGTGTCCTTTTGTTAGATTATGTCGGTAGCCTAATTTTAGATTCACGACAGTATAACCATCTACCGTAACAGAATTATCATCTTTAGCAAATAACTCGCCGATGCTTCTCACTTGTAATGACCCGAATAAGCCTTTATTACGGGAATAATTTAAAGCAAAAAAGGTATTATGTTTTGGAATGCCAGGTAAAAAATTGCCATTAAAAGAACGGAATTCATCATATTTAAAATCAGAGTAGGTATAATTCAAAAAGGCATTTAGGCCTCTAGCCAAACTATAAGTTAAACTTGCTTCTACCCCTTTTCTATCCGTACTTCCTGCATTTCTAAAAAAGTCTCTATCTGGAAAATCTTCTAATTCAAAAGAGACAATTTCTTCTTTGACTTTAATGGTAAATAAAGCCAGTTCATAGCGCAACTTATTATTGACAATTCCTTTGATACCGACTTCATAATTGGTCGCTTCTTGTGGCATCAAGTCTGGATTAAAACCACCTAAACCAGAAGGGTTATTTGATAACTCATTCAAAGTAGGCGTTTCAAAACTAGTTGAAATATTACCATAAATATTAGCGGCATCGGAAGCGCTGTAGACTAGACCAAAAGTTGGGTTAAAATTATTTAAGTTAGATTCACCTGATTGGTCGCCATTACTTAGGAAATTATCCGTTGCTTTTAGGCGTATCGCATCATAACGCAAGCCTAGCATAGCGGTGAAATTATCCGTCAAACTTAATTCTTGTACTAAGAAAGTACCAAAGCTTAAAAATGCCTCTTTTTGGTCTAAAGTCATATTGCCTTTTACCCCATTTTCATTCACAAATCTAGTTCTATCATCCACTTGGTTTTGTAAGTCTACGCCAATTTTTAATCTATACGGCAAACCAAATAGCGTCTTATCCAATTGGTAATTAGTATTAAATCCAGTAAAAGTTCTATCAAATTCTACAATACCACCAAAACCAAAAGGCAAACGATTGGCAAAATCCCGATTACTAATCCACGTTTTGATTTCTAATTGTTGGTTGTCCGCAATCGCATTTTTATAAATCAAAGCAAATCGAGATTGCACAATTTCTTCACCGCCCATAAACGATAAGTTTCTATCTCTAGCACTTTTTCTGTCTTCCTCTGCTTGGGCTAAATTGATACCTCCAGGGTCATCCGCTTGTGGGCTATTGGCATAATTCGCTAAGAATTGTAGGTCCGATTTATCAGTTAACTGGAAATTAAATTTACCATTTAAAATAGTATTTTTCATACCACTATTTTCTCTATAACCATTTGTATTGACATGAATACCGTGAATCAAGTAACCAAATTTTCCTTTCTGTTGCCCTGTTTTTAATTGATACTGTTGTAAACCATAAGAACCAAGGGCTACTCTTGCTTCTACAAAAGGATTAATAGTAGGATTTTGAGTGGTAAAACTAATCACTCCACCAGAAGCATTACCGTATAAACCAGAAGATGGACCACGGACGACTTCAATATTTTCTAAAACCCCTAAATCTAGATTATCAACTTGTGCTTGCCCATCAGGTGTAGATTCTGGAATGCCATCGACTAATACTTTAACGCCTCTAATCCCAAAAGCTGACCTTGCACCAAAACCACGAATAGAAACTCGTAAATCTTGGGAAAAGTTATTACCATTTAAAGCAAATAAACCAGGAATCGCATCTAAGGATTCATTGACTGACAATTGATTTTGCCCTCTTTGAATGAAAGATTTTGCTAGAGAAGTTGTCGCTAAGGGAGATTTTGTATCGGCTGTCTCGAAGCGAGTGGCTTGGACGGTGACTGGGACTAAGTCGTAAATCTGGGCGGTGTCAATTTGGGCGGTTGCCAAGATAGTTAAAAAAGAAAAAAGAATAATAGGTAAAATTCTCATATGTAGATATAAATTATTTTTCAAAACTTAGTACAAATAAAAAAGCAGGGAACAAAAGCCAAATATACTGCTTTTGTTCCCTGCTTTTTTAATCATAGTCGGGAAATTCATTTCCCAGTAAAATATTTATAGGGAAATGAATTTCCTAGTTATGAATGTTTACCGTATCCCGTGCATTAATTTCTTTACAACTGGAGATAAGACAATACAAAGTACACCAAGGGCAACAGAGATGGCGGTCAATATCCAGAAGAAGTAGCTAATTCCACTTTCTTCTGCAATCCCTGCCGAAGCTCCACCAAAAACACCAGCTAGTTTCATACCGATAGCAATCGCCAAATAATACATACCATACATAAAAGCAATCATTCGACCTGGCACTAATTTACTGACTAAAGAAAGAGAGACTGGAGAAATACAAAGTTCACCTAAAGTGTGAAATAAATAAACTAAGATTAGCCAAATCATACTGACGGATACCGTTTTAGCGGCAGCACCTGCGGGAATATCACTTGCACCATAAGCTATACAAGCCATTCCTAATCCCAGTAAAAACATTCCAATAGCATATTTCATATTGGCACTTGGGTTGTATTTACTTTCCCATATTTTAGAAAATAAAGGTGCAAAAATGATGATGTACAAGGAATTTAAGATACCAAACCAAGAAGCTGTAACTTCTGTTGTCTCTGCTGCAAATTCTCGTAGTAACATCCATAAAGTAATACCCCAGATAATAAGGAAACTTATAGTCAAGAAGACAAAAGATAAGCTATACTTATTACCAATTTGTTGGAATAATAAAAAGATAATCCAAGTAAATATGCTTAATGGAACAAGCGTTAGAATAGAATTGACAATATTAAAAGTCATACCTGCACTTCCTTCTAAAAATCTATCGGTATAATCTCTTGCAAAGATGGTCAAAGACCCCGGTGCTTGTTCAAAAACAGCCCAGAAGAAAATGGTTACAAAACAGAAGAATAAAACGGCAATCATTTTATCTCTCGTAATGCTAGAATAATTGACTAATCGAGCAATAACAACAATTAAAAAAATAACAAAAGCAGCAATAATGGTAAAATTAGGGCCACTCATTCCGCCTACACTAAATGGTAAAAAATTAGTAGCTCCTTCTGATATTTTGGAGACAGGGTCATTGATAATCCATACAAAGCCTAAAATTCCTGCAATTGCAGAAAATACAATTTGCCACATTTCAAATGGATTTCTTTTATCTCCATCCTCTTGTAGTACGGCTAATTGTTTTGCTTTAATTGGTTTTTTTCCTGCCTCACCAAAAACGTCTTGCGCAAACCAAAATTGTAATAAACCGAAAAACATAAAAATACCTGCTAAACTAAATCCATAAGTCCAACCTATCTTTTCCCCTAAATAACCACAAAGTAAAATGCCTAAAAATGCTCCTGAATTTACGCCCATGTAAAAAATGGTATAAGCACCATCTTTTTTATCTGGATGTTTTTCATACATTTCTGAAATAATAGCAGTCATACAAGGTTTAAAAAAACCACTTCCTATCACCAATAAAGTCAATCCTAAATATATAAAAAAGGGTGACTCTAATGCCATGCTGCCATGTCCAAGGGACATTAATAAAGCACCTAAAGCGATTGAATTTCGATACCCTATAATATTATCAGCAACATAGCCGCCTACTAAAGTGGATAAATAAACTAAGGAAACATAAGTACCAAAAATGGCATAAGCGTATTCTTCTGGCCATCCCCATCCACCACCAATTAGGGAAGCGGTAAAAAACATGACTAATAAAGCCCGCATGCCATAATAAGAAAACCGTTCCCACATTTCCGTAAAAAATAGGACAAATAACCCTGATGGATGTCCTAGAACTGCCCCGTTGGCAGTTAATAAATCTCCATTATTATTGGACATAAGAAATAGTTTTTTCGTTAAGGATGATTTTATTTGTTAAGAACATAAGGCGGCTATTTCCCACAGCCGCCTTGTTTTATTTTTTAGCAAAATGACTGTAAAAAATAACCACCTTACGATTATTTTATATCGCCCATCCATTTTTTAGCAAATGGACTTAAGGCTAAAAATATTATTCCTGCACCAACACTTACTGTTACCACAGACATAAATAAACTAGGCATTTGTTGCACATTTTCTGGGTCAAAATTTCCTGCAAATAAACCAGCAATTAGATTTCCTAAGGCTGCACCTACAAACCAAATACCCATCATTTGACCAACATATCGCTTAGGAGATAATTTGGTCGTCGCACTCATTCCGATAGGACTTAAAGTCAATTCTCCAATAGTATGAAGAAAATAAGTCAATACTAAAAAGAACATACCAGCTTTTTCACCACCAGCCGCAATTCTTGCTGCAAAAACCATTACTAAAAACCCAAGCCCTAGCATGATTAAACCAAAAGCAAACTTTAAAGGGGTATTCGGATTCATATTTTTGGCTGCTAGTTTCACCCATAATGCACCCATTAACGGCGCACAAATAATGATGAACATAGAGTTAACAGATTGTAATGATCCTGCTGGAATAGTAAATCCGAACAATCCTCTATCCGTATAATCTCTAGCAAATAAATTCAGAGAAGAACCCGCTTGTTCAAAACCTGACCAGAAGACAGCAGCGCCTACAAATAGTAAAAAGATAATGGCTACTTTCTTCTTTTCGTCTGGGGTTAAACCTCCTGCTATAATGATATAAATAAAGTAGAACAAAGTGACCAAAACAATAACGACCCCTACTCCTTGTGCTATCCCCGTTGCATTCGTCATGTTTATGATGCTCATATATTGTAACAGTCCAAGAATTCCGATTAAAAGCGCCGCGAAACCAAGACCTAACATGCTATTAGAAGAATCCGAATCACTTAGTTTTGAGGCTTCTTTTGCTTTCGCTACAATCCCTAACTCCCCAAGGGTACCTTCTGTCATTTTGTACTGCACTAAACCTGCAAACATCCCTATTGCTGCCAAGCCAAAGCCTAAATGCCAACTTACATTCTCCGCTACAATTGGTACAATCAACTGTCCTAAAAATGCACCTAGGTTAATCCCCATATAAAATGTAGAAAAACCGGCATCTCTTCTTGCACCTCCTTCAGGATATAAATCCCCGACAATGGTACTAATATTGGGTTTTAATAAGCCTGTACCGATAGCAACTAAACCTAAACCAGAAAAGAAAATAGGCGTACTTCCCGGAATCGCCAAAACTAGATGCCCCAGCATAATGATAATACCACCGTAATAAATAGCTTTCCGTTGCCCAAAGATATTATCTGCTAACCAACCACCTGGTAAGGTTAATAAATAGACCCCTGCTGTATATAATCCATAAACTGCTGCGGCTGTTTCCGTCGTTAAGCCCAGCCCTTCTTGAGCAGCATCTGTGGTCATGAATAAGATTAACATGGCTCGCATTCCATAATAACTAAACCGCTCCCACATTTCGGTAAAAAACAAGGTGGCTAATCCTCTTGGATGCCCGAAAAACGTTTTTTCACTTACTTGACTCATAAAAACTATTTATATTTATTTGATTAGATTTTTTAAATTCCGCTCAAAATAGATTTTTTTACCTAAAATAAAGCTACGATATATTGTTTTATTCTGAATTTGCTTGTTTTAACCAAACCTTAATAGGATTTAGGGATAATTAAGACGTAGTATTTAACGGAATTATCGGGGATTGTTTTTTAACTCGGATGTTTTTATTTCGGATTCCCCACGAATTTATTGCCCCACGGATGAATTGTACCACGGATTCGACGCACATGGAGTTGTGCTGATTTATTTTAGCCACGGATACTGTGATATGGATGTTTTTAAAATAGGACATTTTTTATAATATATTTGTTGTCAACGGATAAAATCTTGTTTAATCTTGCACTATCCTGTCATCCTGTAGTATATTTTGCAATATGAAAAAAAATAGGTATTCCTCCGTTTTTTATAGCTTCCTTTCTTTCCTTTTTTTATGTTCAACTATGCAAGGAAAAGCGGTCAATTATGATTTCCTGTTTCAAGTAAAAGGCTTGGATATTTCGGAAAAGTGTACCCTTGGTTATTATGCAGGTAATTTTACTTATGTTATAGATTCTGTGAAGGTGGCTAAAGGAGGAAATATTCGATTTAAAGGACAAAAAGACTTATTAGATGGAATGTATTTTCTGATGATTCCCGAAGTTGGATTTATTGATTTTATCGTTTATAAAGATTATCAATTTACGGTCAAAACAGCGGTCGCCAATCTGAACAAAAACCTAAGTGTCACAGGGTCTAAAGAAAATACCGCCTATTTTGCTTATCAAAGTTTTTTGGAGACCAAAAGAGAAGAAATTGAGCAGCAAACCCAAATGCTGAATATGCTTAAAAGGGCGACCAAAGACCCACAAGTTATCCAAGAAAGTCAACAACGTATTAATGAATTGCGGCAATCTATTGCAACGAAGGCTTATGATTTAATGGAAACACATACGATCAGTTTTTTCTGTATGATGATGGAAGCAAATGATTTGCCAATAGTACCTTCTAATATACCAGTTCAACTAAATAATCAAACCAATCCTGTTTATTTACAATATATAAAAGACCATTTTTGGGATAATTTTGATTTTAATGAGGAAGGACTTTTACGAACTAAAATTTTTAGTACCAAAGCCAGTTTCTTTTTCGAACGATTGACGAATCCAAGTCCAGCAGGTTTTATCGAATCGGTGGATATTATTGCGCAAAAGTCTAATGTGAATCCTGCCATGATGCAAAATACTTTGCGCTGGTTAGTTACGGCTTTTGAGAATCCTAAAAACAAAGGGGCGGATGCAGTCTTCGTTCATATTTTTGATAATTATTTTACGACACCTGAAGAGAACGGAATTGATGTGGCTGTTTTTAGTAGAGTGGAACAAAAAGCGAATTATTATAGACCTACCTTAATTGGAAATCTTGCGCCCAATATCACTTTATTGGATGAAAATGATAAACCACAATCTTTACATGATTTTAAAGCAAAATATACGATGCTTTATTTCTTTAGTCCACTTTGTGATAAATGTCGAACTGCTACACCTAAAGTCGTAGAATTATTTAAAAGATTCGAAGTGAAAGGTTTAAAAGGGTTTGCGGTTTGTACAGATGATAAAAAAGAGTATTGGAAAACTTATGTCAAAGAGAATAAATTGCCTTGGACTTGTGTCATGGATACAGATGATGATTTAACGGTGGAAACTAAATACGCTCCGAATAGTTTACCGAATGTTTTTATTTTGGATAAGGATAAAAATATTTTGGCAAATAGAATAGAATTTGAAGAATTGGAAGCTGCATTGCAGGCTTTGATTCGATAGTATTTTAAGCGCCTTTAATATCCGTGGCACAATCAATCCGTGGCTTTAAAAATTGCCACGGATTGATTTTTCCACAGATGCTTGTCCTATTTCTAAAACAATAAATTGGTTAATTGACTCCCCATTTATTAATCTCGCTCCACAGGAATGACACTAATTTCCTTCAAATCTTTTGGGTTATCTGCTTTAAATTGGTAAAATCCATCTTTACCAATAACTAATAAAATATCATTAGGTAGCGCAATAGCATCATAAGTAGAAAAACCTTTGATATGCGCTAATTGATTTTCATCAATTGTTTCCCAATCTGTTACATCAAACGCTTTTAATCCTGCATCACCCTCACATAAATAAAGTGTTTTATCTCGAAGGGCTAATCCATGAGGATTTTCCATAGCATAAGAAGTCAATAATTTTGGACGAGTAAGTGTCGAAATATCTACCACATCTAATTGATTATTAAATCCTTCACAAGTAGTTCCATCTCTTAACGTCACATAAGCAATATCCCCATCTACGACAACTGGATCGCAAGCACGAGCATGCTCAAATTTAGATAAAAATCTAGGCGCTACTGGATTTTTATTATCAAAAATATACATCCCATCCGCAGCACCAATAAATAGATTATCTTGATAGGGGTAAATGGTTTCAATGCCCCAACCCACATTTACGGTATTGACAAAAGCGGGTTGATTACAATCGATAACGTCAAATACTTTTAAATCCCATTCATCGACAACATATAAATAATGGTCTGCTAAAGTAAATTGTGCTAAAGAACCACCTATGCCAACAGCCGCAGGTAAACCACTATTACTAAGAGGCGCACCACTTGCTTCAGATGTCGAAGCATTTACAAAAACATCATCTCCTCTGGTAAACCAAGGATTCCCCCATTGTGGGTCTGAACAATTGATTTCTTCCGTAATAACGGTTTCTTCATAATAAACTAAATGACCTAAATCTCGATTTTGACCTAGTGAATTAAAAACATCTTCAGTTCGACTGACTAATCTTGGGACAGCAGGATTTTGAATATCAATGGCTAATAAGTCAATGTAATTATCCGCATATAAAATACCGTTTTTGACCGCCATAT
>Ga0075467_10001667_pt1 | contig 18211 bp, 9 predicted proteins | sample DEB08_DNA_9_FD_75067 | JGI IMG/M metagenome (GOLD analysis project Ga0075467, IMG submission 75067) | Aqueous microbial communities from the Delaware River and Bay under freshwater to marine salinity gradient to study organic matter... | ecosystem: Environmental > Aquatic > Marine > Coastal ... | reverse complement strand
TAGAGCTAAAGCTGGACAATCCGTTCAAATTTTTGATATAAAAGTTCAAAACCCTGATAATCCAAGTTACCGATTTAAGAAAGTATCTCCGGTTATTTGCGAGATCGTTAACTAACAACAAAATTCATGAACACAAGATCTTTCTATTCTTTTATTCTTATATCATGTGCCTTTATCAGTACTGCTATGGCTCAGGCCAACTTGCTCAACGCTCGAGTTCCTCAAGAAATTGGACAACTCAACGAGAAGCAAACACAAGCTAATGATGAAACACCACTCGCGTATGGATACATAGATGATCGAGATATTTTGTGGTCAAAAACCATTTGGGAAATTGTTGATTTAGATGAACGAATTAATTTTCCGTACTATTATCCTACGGATACACTTAATTTAGGTCCTGATCGTAGATCGTTATTTCATGTTTTGAAAAAGAATTTACGCAATGGAAACATCAAAGAAGTTTATGATGATGATTATTTTCAGTCGAAATTAACCTATCAAGAAATTTTAGATAAGTTAGTAGCAATCGATACTTTAGAAGCAGGTATTGAGCAATTGAATGCAGGTGAAGAACTCGATCCTCAGTATATAAACCGAAGAACGATTACAGCTGCAGAGATCAGACAATACAGAGTCAAAGGTACCTGGTATGTGAATAAACGTCTTGGTGAATTGAAATACCGCTTATTAGGTATTGCACCTGTTGCTCCTGATGTTTATACACTAGATTTGCCTGAAGATGAACAAGATTTAGTAGAGTTATTTTGGGTTTGGTTTCCTGATGCTAGAAAATCTTTAAACGAATCTCAAGTATTCAATAACCGGAATTCATCACAGCCCATTACGTATGATCACATGCTCAATTCCAGACGTTTCAACTCCTTAATTTATAAAGAAGAAAACGTGTATGAAGATCGTAAGATCGAGGAGTATATTTTTGAAGATGCATTAAAGCAACTTCTAGAGTCTGAACGTGTGAAATCCGTTATACGAGATTTTGAACAAGACCTTTGGAACAATTAAATTGTTTTCTATAGATTTAAAAAACGCTGCATATTGCAGCGTTTTTTTTTACTTTTATTTGATATGAAACACTCTCTTATTGTAGGATTGGGATTAGCAGGTTTGGCATATGCCGAACACCTCAGACGTGCAGGATTGTCTTTTTGTATTATTGATGGAGGTAAAGGAGGCTCGTCTCAAATTGCAGCTGGAATTTATAATCCAACGGTTTTGAAACGCTTTTCTCTTTCTTGGAACGGTGATCTTTTTCATTCGTATGCATTACCTTTCTACGAGCAATTGCAATCTCGTTTGGACTCTGACTTTATTCATCCCGCACCAATCCATAAAATATTCATTAAACAGAGTGAGCACAATGATTGGGTTTCTGCATCAGATCAGCAAGGTTTGAAAATGTTTTTAGACCCAAAAATTCATGCCAATGCCAATGTTGAAGTAAACGCTACGTTAGGACATGGGCAAGTTGATCATACTGGTCGAGTAGCTACACAAACACTTCTAAAGTCTTTTAGAAACTCTTTGCAACCAGAGGAGTTAACTATGGAAACCTTTGAATATGACAAGCTTGAAACAACTGTATTTGGCATACAGTACAAACAAATCAAAGCTGAACATATTGTATTTTGCGAAGGCTATCAGATGGTCAATAATCCATTCTTTAAAATGTTACCCTTGATTGGTCTTAAAGGCGAGATTTTGATCATTAAAGCGCCTACCTTGAAATCTGAATCTATTTTGAAAGGACCCATTTTCATTGCTCCTATTGGAGATGACTTGTATTGGGCTGGTGCGACTTTTGAACGTAACGACAAAACATTAAACTGCACCTCACAAGGACGTTCTTGGGTAGAAGAACGTATCCGTAAAATGATTTCATCTGAATACGAGGTTATAGAACACATTACTCAAATTAGACCAACGGTCATGGATCGTCGTCCACTTATAGGCACACATCCAGACCATCAAAATATTCATCTTTTAAACGGTTTTGGTGCACGCGGCGTGTTGGGTGCGCCGGTACTTTCTAAGTGGTTACTCGATCATATTGAAGGAATATCCGAACTCCCTACTGCTGTTAACCTGTCACGCTTTGAAAGTTATTTCAGACAATCCGACTAAACGTTAGTTTATTTCATTTGCATTCATCAAATTTGCAAAAAATTTTTTATGCTTAGCGTTCAAAACGTATCAGTCTCTTTTGGTGGAGAATATCTCTTTAAAGATATTTCATTTCGTTTAGGTCCAGGAAACCGAGTGGGTCTTGTTGGTAAAAACGGAGCAGGTAAATCTACTCTGTTGCATTTAATTGCACGTGACACCCCAGTTTCTGAGGGTACTATTTCTCAAGAAAAAAGTGTTCAACTTGGATTTTTGAAGCAAGACATTGATTTTGATATTGGAAGAACGGTCCTCGAAGAAGCGTATCAAGCCTTTTCAGAAATCAAATCGCTCGAGGTTCAGATGGAAGAAATCAATCTTGGTTTGACTACTCGAACGGATTATGAATCGGATTCATATAATGAACTGATAATTCAGCTCAACGAAGTTACAGAACGCTACGAAATCATAGGAGGTTATAATTATCAAGGAACAACAGAACGAATACTTCAGGGCCTTGGTTTTTCTTCCGCAGATTTCGATAAACAAACCGATACCTTTTCGGGGGGATGGCGCATGCGGATTGAACTAGCTAAATTGCTTTTACAACCCAATGATATTTTGTTGCTGGATGAGCCAACCAATCACTTGGATATAGAATCGATTATCTGGTTAGAAGATTTTTTAAGAAAATACAAAGGCGCTGTAGTTTTAGTTTCTCACGATAAGATGTTTCTGGATCAAGTTACCAACCGTACCATTGAAATTGTTGGCGGACGGATTTATGATTATAATAAGGCTTATTCCAAGTATATGATTTTGCGAGAAGAAATTCTAACGCAGCAGCGTGCAGCTCAAAAAAATCAAGAAAAACAAATTCAACAGACCGAAAAGTTAATTGAGCGTTTTAAGGCCAAAGCCTCAAAAGCAACCATGGCGCAATCGCTCATGAAAAAGCTTGATAAGATCGATAGAATTGAACTTGACGTAGAAGATAACCGAGCAATGAAATTGAGTTTTCCAGTTTCAAAGCAACCAGGTAAAATGATTATTGAAGCCAAAAGGATAAAGAAAGCCTATGGAGATAAAATGGTTCTACAGGGTGTTGATTTTGAAATTGCACGTGGAACTAAAACAGCTTTTGTTGGACAGAATGGACAAGGAAAATCTACTTTAGCTAAGATCATTGTCGACGATATATCCTATGAGGGTGATTGTGCTCTCGGACATAATGTAATGTTGGGCTATTTTGCACAAAATCAAGCAGAATATCTCGATGGAAATTTGACGTTATTAGAGACCATGCAGGATGCTGCAACTGATGCCAACCGTTCTCGTGTAAGAGATCTTTTAGGTTCTTTTTTATTCCGTGGCGATGATGTAGAGAAGCGTGTAAAAGTTCTTTCAGGTGGAGAACGGAACCGTTTGGCTTTAGCCAAGTTGATGTTACAGCCATTCAACGTTCTGATCATGGATGAACCTACCAATCACTTGGACATAGATTCAAAAAATGTATTGAAAGAAGCCTTGCGTAAGTTTGAAGGAACTTTGATTTTAATTTCGCATGATCGAGATTTCCTGCAAGGTTTAAGTGATCGTGTGTTAGAATTTAAAGATCACAAACTCAAAGAATATCTTGGGGATATTAATTTATACTTAGAGCAGAAAAATCTTGATTCGTTAGTGGCACTGGAACTTAAAGATAAAGTAAAAAGTCAAAAACCTGCAGTCAGTAAAAACGATTACGAAAGTCAGAAAAAACTAAAGTCACTTCAAAACAGACAATCTAAAATTGAACGTGAAATTGCAGATATTGAAAAAGAGCTTAGAGTCTCAGATACAGCATTAGAAAACAATTATGAGCAAACCATTGCTCAAGCAAATTTCTTTGAAAAGTATAATGGGAAAAAGGATCAACTTGGCCTCTTGATGAAAAAATGGGAAGTTGTTGCCGAAGAACTGATGGAATTTGAAAGCTAATGGAAGAGCATTTTTTTCAATGTCCCTATTGTTGGGAAGAAATTTCTATGTTACTCGAACCATCGAATTTAGAACAACAATATATTGAGGATTGTGAAGTGTGTTGTCGTCCCATTCAAATTCAATATTTGTTTGAGGAAGAGCTTCAATCGTTTTCAGCACAATCTTTAGAGGATTAGATTGATTACTTCATGAAATCTGATAACATTGTTTCTGTAATTATAGGGTTAGCCCCTTTTTCTTGAGCCACAAGCGCCCCCATTGCACAAGCTTTGCCTAGTGATTCGCCAGAGCTTTTTCCCTGAAGGAGCAGGCTTAAAAGCGTCCCTAGGAATGAGTCACCAGCTCCTACCGTATCGACAACTTGAGCAGGATAACCCTTTTGAGTGTGAAAAACTCCCTTGTGAAATAAAATTGCACCGTCTTTGCCTTGGGTTACACAAATTGTATGCGCATTTGTTTTGTTCGCAATGAATTGAACTTGCTCTTTCAGGCTATTGTTTTTATAGCCTAGCGCATTACAGATCTCTTCTATTTCTTCGTCATTGAATTTAATGAAATTCGACTGACTCATATATAGTTCTATGTCATCAATGGAGTAGTGGGGAGCTCTCAGATTTACATCAAAAACAGTATAGGGAGCAATTTTCAATAAGTCGAGCAAACAATTTTTAGACACAGCATCACGAGCGACTAAGCTTCCAAAAACAAAGGCATCGGAAGTCGATACGAGTTTTTTATGCTCGGATTGTAATTCAATTTTATCCCAACTGACTGGATGCTTGATTTCATAGGATGCTGAACTGTGTTGATCTAGTGTTACCGTAACGATACCGGTATCAAACTTTTTATTTATCTGTATGTATTTCGTGTCCAGTCCTTGCTCTTTTATACGAGAAATGATTTCTTGTCCAAGCGCGTCATTTCCAACGCTACTAATAATTTGCGAATCAATACCCCAAGACTTCATGCGTAATGCAACATTCAAGGGGGCTCCACCTAACTTTTTTTCATCTGGGAAAAGATCCCACAAGACTTCTCCAAAACATACAACTTCTTTCATGAATTACTTAATTAGCAGCTTACTTAAACGTTCAAGTGAAATTCCTTTTGTTTCTGGCATCATGAATAAAACGAATACAAGTTGGAGAACCATCATCCCAGCGAACAATATGAAAACGTATCCAGGATTTGGGAATGCAGATAAGGCTACGGGCATGAAAAGTGTGATTAATGCAGCCAGCACCCAATGAACAGAACATCCGAATGATTGCCCTTGAGCTCTTAGGCTGTCTGGGAAAATTTCAGAAATAAAGACCCAGATAACGGCTCCTTGACCAATTGCATGAGAAGCTATAAAAAGGAATAAAAAGATAGGAATACTAATGCCTTGCCATCCTTGTAAAAATGCAATTGAAACTAATGACAATGAAATAATATATCCAATTGAGCCAATAATCATCAAAAGCCTCCTTCCGATTTTATCTATTAAATATAGGCCTAAGAGGGTGAAAATTAAATTGGTTACTCCAATCCCAATACTACTCAACAAGGCAGCGCTTTCTTGTAAACCAGCAGCTTCAAAAATACGAGGCGCATAGTATAAAAACGCATTGATTCCAGAAAGTTGATTGAAAAACGCAATTAAAAAAGCTAATATTATTGGAAATCGATACGTCTTAGAAAACAAGGGTTTTTGATTGGCAGGCTCTTGTTCCGATTGAATTTCGGCGATCTCTGATTCGGTTAATTCTTTTCCGTTGATTTCTTTAAAAATCGCCTGCGCTTGGGTTAAATCGTTCATTTTAAAAAGTACCCATCGAGGACTTTTTGGCACGGTTATAATTCCTAATAGATATAAAATAGCGGGTAATGCTTCTATTCCGACCATCCAACGCCAGGGTTGCGCCCCAACGTCTTTCAATAGAAAATTAGAGATGAAAGCAACTAAGATTCCAAACACAATATTGAATTGATACAAAGCAACTAACTGCCCTCTTTTATGAGCAGGTGCAATTTCAGAGACATAGGTTGGTGCAGCAATAGTTGAAGCCCCAACGCCTATTCCTCCTAGAAATCTAAAAAACGAAAAAGTATAGGGATCTAATGCTAACCCAGAACCTAAGGCAGAAATAAGATATAAAACACCAATCCCGATTAAGGTATTTTTTCTTCCAAAGTAATTACATGGGTAACTGGCGAAAATGGCTCCGAGTACTGTTCCCCATAAAGCCATAGACATTACAAAGGTTCCGTGAAAAAGATCAGAGGTACCCCACAAATTTTGGAGTTGTTGATCGGCACCAGAAATAACTACGGTGTCAAACCCAAATAAGAAACCAGCTAAAGCCGAAATCAAGGATATTTTAAATACTTTATTCATTTTGAAAATTGTTAAAGTTTAAATATAGTCATATTGTAGAGGACCGTATCTTCATTGTCAGATTGAAGTTTCCATTTGAAATCAGCACTGATAGGATACATCAACTGAGTGCTCACTTGAGCACCGTTTTGATGGAATATTTCGAGTGAGGTTCGGTCTACAAAAAACCGAATCTTTAGAGTGCCAGATTCTGCTTCAACTTTAAATTGTTGATGGTTACTGAACTTAGGATGAAAATATTCATTCCCATTAGCTAAGCGTTCTGTGCTAACCATTTGATTTTGTGTGTCGTATTCCCAAAGTATAGCAGGTAGTACTGGATCTCCAAAAAACATTTTCAGGTATTCCGTATCTGTTAAATCAATTTCAAATTCAGCTTCAAATTGATCAGAAAGCTCCAGCTTATTAAGTTGGGACTGGAACGCTTTCATACTCGTTTCTTTGGATTCAAAAACAGTCTCACGATATTTTTTTATTTCCTCAACTGGCTGTTGAAGCAATACATATCCATTCCCTTTTTTTGCTAATTCAAGACTCCTAGGTATCGACATACTGCTTCTCCATTTTCCTGATGGAATTTGATTTGCATAATGCCAATTGTTCATCCAACCAATCCAGATACGACGACCGTCTTCTTTGGGGACATCACTCCAACTTACTGCAGCATAAAAGTCGGTTCCATAATCCATCCATTGTGTTGTTTCTGTGGGAGAATAGGCAGCTTGATCGCTCAGATGTATTTGATCAATGATGATGTTGATTTCAGAATCGTCTTCAGTTTTTTTAATTTTCATTGCTGCAGTTTGACCACTATAGGCTTCAACATTCCAAGCTTTCCACTCATTAATATTGAGCTCATTATTGGCGCTGTTTCGGATCAGTTGATCATCAATCCAGAGTTCCATATTGGGGATGTGATCCTCAGAAAGAGCGAAAGTTGCCATCGAAAAATTCACATAGTCAGCTGTCAAAGTAAAAGGATTAGAAGTATACGTCTTACTGTCCTGATCGAGGGAAAAGAAACTCTCGTTTAAAAGTGATTGCGATTGTGCTGATACAGCTTTAATTGTGTTGGTAGTTGCTAAAAAAGAGGAAGAAGGTATGTAGTTTTTTTCTTCTAAGAAATGATCTTCGTCTGCTTTAAATTCTGTTCCATCGAATGTTCCAATGAGGTATTGTCCGCCAGAACCTCCCGCTACACTATGGCGTCCTAAGTTAATGCCTAAAACCCATCTGCTTTCTCCATTGTTAGTTTTCATTTCAAAAAGATCAGGACATTCCCAGATTCCCTTTACAGCATTTTTAGGTCCAAATTCACTCATAAACGACCATTGTTTTAAATCGGTTGAAGAATACAAATGCAGTTTTCTTTCTAACGATAAAGCAACAATCATAACCCACTTCTGATCTGGCTCATACCAAAAAACCTTCGGGTCTCTAAAGTCTTTCATGCCGATATCAAGAACAGGGTTTCCAATATACTTAGTCCACGTTCTTCCTTTGTCGTTGCTATAAGCTATGCTCTGGTATTGTTTTCTGTATGCTTCTTCATGCCCTGTGTATATTGCAATAAGAGGTGGTTTGTTGTCGATTCCGAATCCAGAACTGTTATTCCAGTCGACTACTGCAGAGCCAGAAAAAATCATCACATCATTTTCTTCAGCAAGAGCGAGTGGGAGGTGTTCCCATTCGATAAGGTCTTTACTCACCGCATGTCCCCAACTCATATGTCCCCAAGTGTTTCCGAAAGGATTGTATTGATAAAATAAATGATATTCCCCTTCATAAAATACCATGCCATTTGGATCATTCATCCAATTTTGGTTGGGAGTGAAATGATATCCTGGTCTATATTGCTCTGTATTCATTGGTTGATTGGTGTTCTTGGTTTCCAAAAAGTTGCATCGAGAAAGCACTAGTGAAGATAGTATTGAAATTGTAAAATAAAGTTTTATACTACTTCTCATAAGTGTAATTCTTTTTACCAAATTATACTATTGGAATCACTTACCCGACAAATTTCTTTCCATCTGGAATATTATAGTACTAAAACCTTTTTGTTTTTTAGAAATACATTTTTTAAGGAGCGGATTAGACACCTTTTCTTTCTTGAGATTCATGTGAAAAAAATTTAATTTTTCAGTCAATTTAATTGATGTTCCAGCACTAACTCTAAAACATGTATTTAAGTATATTTAATAATTTATATAACCCTAATAAGCGTCTAGTTTTTAATGCTTAAATGCAATTAAATCAGCTACTTAAATCAAGCATGTAATTTCTTGATGAAGATTATTTTTCTATTTTCTTATCACTCAAAATTCGCCTTTTATATCTTTTCTTTTGGAATAAATAATTGTTGAAGAAAAAGAAATTAATACACTTATTCATTAAATTTATGTAGTTGAATTATGTTTTGTGATTCCCCTCCACATTTAGAACGTTTTTCTCTTTTCAATATAAATTTAAAGCCATTTTTCACTTGTCATTTAGAGTCGAGATTAGCTTTAAAAACAAGAGTGATCAACGTTTCTTGGCATGAAAGATTACCAAAATCATTCAACACTTTTTTTATGATTCGTAACGAAATTAAGTTTTATGTAGTGCTCTGTATGTTGTTCCTGTTCATAGGAACTATGACGCAGGCTCAATATTCAAGTATTACGACGACAACCATCTCGAGTGATAATCTCAGAATCGAACTTACTTTTGGTGAGGATATTTTTCCAAATCCTAGTTGCAGTACAGGATGTATCGATGTTACTGATTTTACTGTTGGTTTAATTGGAGGTACTGCGACACTTAATTCAACCATTCCATTATCGATAACGAAACTGGGAAATTTTGATTTTAGTTCAAATTGGAATTCAAATGAACCTAATGATTATGGTGCTGGGGATAATCAAGAAGATTATGTCCAGCACACATCAAATGGCGGGATAAATGATTTTCCTGATAGTAAGTTATTGGATGGAATATTAGAGGTTATTAATTCATCACAACAAATCATCACGGGATATACATACTTTACTTCATGGCCAGTTGGTTCTAGTTGTGCACATTCGTATTATAGATCTGATACTGCGAAGAGTTGGACCGACAGTAAAGCAGATGCTATAGCAGCATCAGCTTCGTTAGGCATTGAAGCCAGTCTGCTGGTTTATAATTCTCAAGAAGAGTTTAATTATATGTTCGCAAACCACGCAAATAATTCTGGAACCGCAAATGGTTGGATTGGTTTAAGTCAAGATTCATCTGCCTCCGATTTTAGTGAACCAAGTGGAGGATGGTATTGGGATGATGGTACACCTTTAGACAATAGTGCAGCTTCTCTAAAATATCAAATTACAATTGATTTGAATGGGGTTGCGGATGGATCAGAATTACTGTCTATTAATCCAGTAACTGCACCTGATGCTATTTTCAATTGTGCTGGAACCCCCGCAATTAATCAAACGAATAACGTCAATCAAGTATTTTTAAATGATCTGGTGATTCCGATTATTACAAGCGCAATTATTTCAGCCGACAATACTTTTATCAGAGTTACTTTTAATGAGAATGTTTACACCGATACAGCATCGAATCCAGTACTCCCATCAGATTTCACCCTCAGTATTGTTCGTAATGGGAGTGCTGCAAATTTAACGTCAAGTAATCCAAGTTCGATAATCAACAATGGCAATTACTTTGATCTGGTGCTTCCAATGAATGGGAGTCCAATAACCGCAAATGAAGTAATAACCGTTACCCCTAGTTCTGCAACAACTATTTTTGATGCTGGAAGTAATGCAGTAGCTTCAATCCAGACCAATAATGTTATTACTTTAAATCCATCCAATATTGATACTGATTCTGACGGTTTAGTTGACTCAGATGAATTTGCAATTGGAACTGACCCTACTGTTTTTGAAGATAATGATGGCGATGGTATAGCCGATCATTTTGATCCAGATGACGATAACGATGGTATTTTAGATAGTGTAGAATGTGGGTTTGTAAATGGAGGTTTAGTAAATGGAGGTTTTGAGCTTGGAACCAATGGGTGTAATAGTATTGTAAATCAATCTACCATTGATGGTTGGTTTACTACTGCGACAGATTCTGACATGGAAGTTTGGTGTGACGGTAGGGTACTTGATCGAGTCTATAACGCAAGAGAAGGAAATCGTTTTGCTGAAATTAATGCGAATGAGACAGCAGCTCTTTATCAAACAATAAGCACAAATCCAGGAGGCTATATGATCTGGTCAGCAAGTCATCTCTCAAGAGATAGTAGCCCTGTTCAAACGATTAATATACGTGCAGGAATTTCTACTGCTGTTTCTTCAATTCTGGATACGCGAACAGCTACAACTACCTGGCAAGATTATACGGGTATTTATCTGGTACCTGTTGGACAAACATCTACTGTTTTTTTGTTTGAAGCTACTTCGGGTGGTGGTTATGGGAACTTATTGGATCGAATTTCATTTGATCGTCCTGCAAGCGATTGCACACTAGACACTGATGGAGACGGAATCCGTAATGGTTTCGATTTGGATAGTGACGGGGATGGTATTTTAGATGCAATTGAAGGAGGAGTTGTCGATACCGATGGCGACGGGACTCTCAATTTCCTTGATATAGATTCGGATGGCGACGGTTTGTTGGATAGTGTAGAGTTGAATATCAATGATGAAGATGGAGACGGGATCGTTGATTATCTCGATCCGTTGGTGGCAGGGTTTTCTGTGTCAACAAATTATATAATTGTAAATGAATCTGGAACGGTTACTAAATCTATTTTAGTCGAATTGAATCGCAAACCTTCATCTGATGTTGTAATCTCAATTTCTATTAATGATTCTACAGAAGTTAGTGTTGGTACAACAACTCTTACATTTACTTCTTTAAATTGGAATGTTCAGCAAGAAATTATAGTAACAGGTGTTGATGATTTTGTTCGCGATGCAGATGTTACCAGTGCTGTTAATTTTGCAATAGTTGATTTACAAAGCGATGACGATTTTGATACGCTTGCGAACCAAATTGTTCAGGTAAGAAATCAAGATGATGACCCTGAAGTTTGTATTTCAAGACCTTTTGTAAACACTGCTTTTTCAATGGTGAATAGTACCACATTTGTAAATCCCAATACTTTTGAACTTACTCAAAAAGTAAATGCAACTGCAGGTTCGCTTTGGTATCAAAATAAACTTGATTTACGTGTAGCTTTTACCTTAGACTTTGAAGTATATCTTGGAGATGGCGATAACCCCGGTGCAGATGGAATGGTGTTCGTTATTCAAAATTTAGATACAGGTCAAGGTACACCAGGTTATGGTATTGGATATGGTGGAGCAACTCCAATTGCTCCTTCGTATGCTATAGAAATGGATACGTATGCAAACTCTGTTTCAGATCCACCTTATGGATCAACATCTTCACCTTCTTATAGTTTAGACCATTTGGCTTTTGTTCCTAACGGAGCAAGTATTGTTGCCCCACCTCCTGCTCTTATTCAAGATGTTCCTAATATTGAAAATAATCAATGGCATAATTTAATAGTTAATTGGAATCCAATGACTACTGAGTTTTCGTATGAATTTAGACATAGTAATGCAACCACTTACACAAATACAGTTACTATAGATTTAATCAACACTATATTTTCGGGTAACATAACGTATTGGGGTTTTACGGCAGCAACGGGTGGTGAAAGTAATATTCAGGCAGTTCGATTTTCATCTACTTCGATTTGTGTAACCGATGAAATCCTTCCTCCAACTGCTTTGAATGCAGTTGCAACTTCTACAATTCAAGTTATTTGTGCAACGGGCTCTCCGACGTTAAATGATCTAGCAAAAAAATTAGTAAGACCTGGAGGTGTGGATGCTCGTTCTGACATTGCAAATAATGCATATAATCTAGTTTGGTTTTCTACAGCAACAGGAACTTCTACTCATCTAATTGGAAATACTCAGTTAGTAGACGGAGCAACATATTTTGTTGAAGCAGCAAATTTATCCGATCCAACAGCATCTTCTTATAGACAGAGCGAGAGTAGATTGAAAGTTATTGTAGACTTGATAGATGGAAGTTATACACTTATACCTCCAACTTTGAATTTAATTGAAGGCTCGACAGTAGCGACTTTTTCTCTAGTTTTAAATGATCAACCCACCAGTGCTGTTACTTATGATCTGGCATCATCCGATGCATCTCAATTAATAGTTTCAACAGCATCGATGACCTTTACCCCTTTAAATTGGAATGTTTCACAAGTAGGCACTTTAACCACAGTGAACAACCTAATAGCAGACGGTTTACAGAGTTCAATTTTTACAGTAAGGATAATCAACGCACTTTCTGATGCTTGTTTCTACGATCCAAATCCTTTACCCTCATACAATATTCAAATTACTGACGACGAAGTTCCTGCTTACAGACTCAGTCCAGTTTCAAGAAATTTACTAGAAGGAAACCCGCAAACGGCAACTGTTTCTTTAGTGCTTCTTGTTGCTCCACTAGCTGATGTAATTATCGATATTGCAAGTTTAGATATTACAGAGGTGACCCTGAGTCAGGCGAGTTTAACTTTTACTGCAGCCAATTGGAATGTTCCTCAAAATATAACCCTCACCTCTGTTGACGAAGTTCTTGTCGATGGCTCACAGACAGTATCCATTACGGCGAGTGTAAACGCTGCTTCCCATTTTGCATTTACAGGTCTAGCTGCTCAAACAGTAACGCTTGTTCATGCTGATAATGATGTCGCTGGCTTTACAGTTTCCCCACTTTTGGGAACGTTAACCGAAGGAGATTCTCAAACGGCTAGTATAACTGTAGTTCTAAATAAACAACCGCTTACCAACGTTGTTGTTGATCTTACAATTTCACCAACAGATGAAATAACAACTTCTGTAGGGAGTTTGACATTTACTACTGCCAATTGGAATACGCCACAACTTATCGTCGTTTCTAGTGTTGATGAATTTTTGATAGACGGTACCATTGTGTCAACAATTACCTTTTCGATTGATTCAACTTCCGATACTGCATTTGCTAGTTTGCCAAACCAAACCGTATTGGCTCCCAATATCGATAATGAAATTGCCGGTTTTACTCGAAGCTCTCTCGGTGGAGGTTTTCTTCAAGAAGGATCTTTAGCCACAGTTAGTTTTACTTTGGTTTTAGATGCTCAGCCTGATTCAGGAGATCTTGTAATTCTTGATATTTCCAGTTTAGATTTAAGTGAGGTGACGGTAAATCCGTTAACAACCCCAAGAGTTTTTACCCATGCGAATTGGAATGTCCCTCAAACAGTAACCTTGAATTCTGTAGACGATATTACTCTGGATGGAACGGTTACCAGTACAATAAACATATCGGTCAATGCCCTTTCTACTCCAGCCTTTTCTTCATTAGCTTTGCAGACCGTTCTGGTTCCTAATTTAGATAATGAAGTGCCCGGTTTTCAGATTTCCTCAGTGATTGGAACTTTGACAGAGGGAGCTACACCCACTGCGAGTTTCAAGGCTGTACTCTTAGTTCAGCCTTTGACTGATGTTCAAGTAAACCTGGCGTCCAACGATATTTCGGAAGCCTCTCTCGGTGGAATTACATTCTTGACTTTTACTGCGGCAAATTGGAATGTTTCACAAACGATCACTTTGAATCAAGTAGATGAATTTTTGATTGATGGAAGTCAAACCTCATCAATTACTGCCTCTGTAGACCCCTCATCAAATGCTGGTTTTGTTGGCCTCCCAGCGCAAAGCGTAGTAGTAACTACTCTTGATAATGATGTTGCAGGAATAACTATTATTGTTACCGATAATCTATCTTCTGAAAGTGGTGATACAGCTCAATTTACAGCTCAGTTGGATGCAGTTCCAACGGCTAATGTAACTTTCGATATTGATACTTCGAATGCAAGCGAGGCTGTTCCTTTGACAACACAAATAACATTTACGCCTACCAATTGGAATATCCCACAAACCGTTATGGTTTTAGGGATAGATGATGCACCACCGCTTTCAGATGGGAGTCAGCCTGTAAATATTAGAACGTTTAATGTGAGTTCTGCGGACATCAACTTCAATGCTTTGACCGATACAGATATAGCAGATGTAGCAATCAATAATCAGGATAACGATGCGCCAGGAATTGTATTGTCTCTCCTGAATAACAATTTTTTCACCTCTGAGAATGGATTAGTCGTTACGGTTCAATTTCGTCTGTTGTCTTTCCCAGCTGGAGGAGAAGATGTGATTGTTCCTTTGTCGTTAGGTGGCGATGTAGATGAGGTTACACTCAGTGCAAACAGTATTACAATAACAGCTGCGAATTGGGATAAGCCTGCTTCAAATCAAATTACACTAACGGGTATCGATGATTTTCTTATTGATGGAACTCGTGCAATTAATTTAATTACAGGTGACCCATCTAGCGCAGAAGCCCCACACAATAATCTAGATGCAGATGATGTTGCAGATATAACGATCTATAACTTAGATAATGATTCCCCTGGATTATTGATTACCCTCCCAGGGATTGTCTCCGAAAACGCTAGCAGTACCAACTTTACAGTTGTTTTAGCTTCAAATATTACAACACCAACAACCATTGAACTTATTGTAGTTGACTCTTCGGAATTGTCAGTTGATGTTACAGAATTGGTTTTCACATCGGCTAATTGGAATATTCCACAGCAAGTATCTGTTTTTGGAGTAGACGACCCTATAATTGATGGGGATATAGGATCGGATATCTATCTAAGAATTGATCCTGTAAAGAGTGATTCCCTTTATGCAAGCCTAACAGATTATGTTGTTATGGTTCTGAACCTTGATAATGATAGCGACCAAGATGGAGATGGTGTTTTTGACGCAGTTGATAATTGTATCGCTACACCCAATCCAAGCCAAGAAGATCTGGACTTTGACGGAATTGGAGATGCTTGTGATGTTGATGTTGATGGAGACGGTGTTTTAAATTCCGATGAATTAGCTGACAGTACAGATTCAAATGATGCTTGCTCTTTCATGTTTCAAAGCATAACCCTTCCAGTTTTAGGAATAGGAGATTGTGATGCAGACGGTTTAATTAACCGCATTGATGTTGATGATGACAATGACGGAATTTTAGATGTAGAGGAGCTTTTTGAAGACCTTGACTTGGATGGGATACCCAATACCTTTGACCTTGATAGTGATGGCGATGGATGTTTCGACACCCTTGAAGCTTCTTTTACCGATGCAGACGATAATGGACTTTTGGGATCGGGCTTACTCGCGATGAATTTTGTTGGGCAAGTAATGAATCAAGGAGGATATACACCTGCAACGGACAACAATGCCAATGGTATTCCAGAATATAAAGAGGTTAATGAAGTAATCCGTTTTGAAACAGAACTTCAATTGATTACATTCTTTGATGGAAATAGAATGTCTCTTTCGGTTGAGCTACCCTTTGGATCCGAAGTTTCTTATCAATGGCAAATCAATACAAGTTCAAAAGAGTTTCCTCTTTGGCAAAATGTACAGGGAAATAGTATGTATTCTGGCGCGCAAAACGCGCAATTGTATATTGATAATGCTACAGCATCAATTATTGGAAAGCAATACCGCGTTTTGGCTACTAATCTATTATTTAGTTGTCAAGAAACAATGATTTCTTCTACTGAAATAATACTTGCTGATTTGGAGATTCCCACGGCGTTCTCGCCAGACGGAGATGGAGTTAACGATACTTGGGAAATTCAAGGGCTAAACTTTAAAGGCGCCTATGAGCTGACTGTTTTTAATCGCTGGGAAAATATAGTTTTTACTACTAAAGATTATCAAAACGATTGGGCTGGGACTTCCACTATTTCGAGTTTTATGTCTTCATCGAACGAGGTTCCCGATGGGGTTTATTTCTATTGGATAACGTGGGTAGATGGTACGCCACCTGTATCGGGTTACATATACATTAAAAGATGAAGGAGTTGATGAAACATACGCTTTTGCTTTTTGGCATACTGTTTAGTATGAACTTTTCTTTTGCTCAACAGGACTCGAATTTCAGTCAGTATATGTTCAATCAACAAATCATGAATCCTGCATATGCAGGTGCACGTGGATTGACAAGTTTTACATCCATTATCCGATCTCAATGGTCGGGTATCGATGGCGCTCCCCAGACACAAACATTGTCCTTTAATATGCCTATTACTTCTAAGAAATTAGGATTTGGATTGAGCGTTTTAAACGATAAAATTGGACCAATTAGTACGACATCTTTTGATATCGATCTTGCGTATCACCTGCGCTTGAATAGAAAAAACCATCAACTTTCTATTGGATTAAAGGCAGGTGCTTTCAGCTATCTTTTGGATTCCGATAAAATCAGCACATTCACATCTGTTGATTCTTCATTTGAGCCTGACCTAGATCGAAAATTAATTCCTAATATTGGCTTTGGGCTTTATTATTATACTCAAAATTTTTATTTAGGATTTGCAGTTCCAAAACTGATAGAAAGCAAAAGTTTTGGAATCGAACGCCACGCATATTTTCTTGGAGGCGGTCTATTCAATATTAATAAGAATTTTATGCTGAAACCCAGTTTGCTGTATAAGCAAACGAAATCAATCGCAGCTTTCGATGCTTCAATTTTAGGGATTGTTAACGAGCTATTTTGGGTTGGAATTCAGGTAAGAGATGTTGTTGATACAACTAGTTTTAATCTAGCTAATAATCTGGGTACAACGGCTTTATTTGGCTTGAGTCTGGGAGAACGATTTTCAGTAGGATATTCCTACGGAATTCCATCTTCAATGACTAATAAAGGGTTCAATACATCAACTCATGAACTCATGCTGCGATATGATTTATCTGCACGAGTAAAAGGGTATTTACGTTCTCCAAGATTCTTTTAATTATGAAAAAAACACTCCTTACATCTGTTATTCTTTTTCTTGGAACACTTAGCTTACTAGGGCAAGAAGAAAACACCCCTCTTGTTTCTGAGAATTGGGGAGATTATTATTATTTGAATCAAAATTTTAAAAAAGCAGTAAATTTTTATACACGATCCAAAGATTCGCTCCCAATTGATACCAGACGAAATTGGGCTTTAGCACTAAGTGCAATGAATAAAAAATCCGAAGCCAAAACGCAGTATGCCATTGTTGCTAATTCTGTTGAAGCTCGGGTAGAAGATTATTATATATATGCAGGCTTATTGTTTGATGAAAAGCAATTGGCTATGGAGTACAGAGATAAATCGTTTCGTTTGCCTTGGTCAAAACCGAGCCTCTTTCAAAATGATAGTTTGTTATTCAAAAAACGTTTTGATCAAGAAGCTTACTCAATTAATTCTCTGAAAGGTAATACTAAGCGCTCTGAGTTTGGTATGCTGTTTTTAACAGAAGATGAGCAAAGCTCTGTCTTTTATTTGTCAGAGCAAGACAAAACTAAAGCAAGTAAAAAAGTTTTGAAACGCATCAAAACAGATTATCCAATTTATAACTTTCACGAAGGTGTCTTTGATAAAACTAGTTTCACATTATCTGAGCAGGAAGAGATCAGCAATTCAATAAATTCACTTTTTCAAGAAGGACCTGCCAGTTTTCATGAGGCATCAGGCCAATTGTATTTCACTAGAAGTGCAGATGAATTGGATAAAAAGAAAACGGTTCAATTGAATTTGTATCAAATTCAATTATTTGATTTGAATCAGAATAAAACACCAACC
>Ga0075467_10001666_pt1 | contig 18217 bp, 39 predicted proteins | sample DEB08_DNA_9_FD_75067 | JGI IMG/M metagenome (GOLD analysis project Ga0075467, IMG submission 75067) | Aqueous microbial communities from the Delaware River and Bay under freshwater to marine salinity gradient to study organic matter... | ecosystem: Environmental > Aquatic > Marine > Coastal ... | reverse complement strand
CCCCAAAACCCCAAAACCCCAAAACCCCAAAACCCCGTCTCTCTGGTTGATTTTCGCCCATATTTAAGGACAGAATTAGTGTCGAATTATAATTAAAAAGACTTGAAGTCAAAATTTGGTTAGTCAACTTACCTTTATAGACCTAACAACAATTATGTCATCGCTGATTCAAAAGCAAAAGAATTTGATGATCTTTGCGCCTGAGCTGCTCCTCGAGAGCAACTGGGCTTACCTCTAGTCGCACGAGATGCGCGCCGCAAACCAGAACGACATGGAGTTCTTGCCCCTCGAGGCACAACAAAGCACCTTCTTCTCCGGTGCCAACAAGGCTGGTCGGGACGGTTCGATGTCCCAACGCGGCAATCTGTCCCAATCTGCGGCCTCCCAAGGCGGGAACAAAGGCAACAAGAGAGAAGTGATCGACCGCCTCGCTGGTGTCATCGACACCGAAGACCCTCGCTTTGAGAAGCTCAAGCTTGATAACCTTAAGCACTGGGAGCAAGGAGTACAGTCTTTGTGCACCGGCATGAAAACTGGCGTCCATTGCTTCTACCAGAGAAAGGCGAGCATGTATGCGCAAATTATGCAGTCGGTCGTCGACAAGCGCGAAGAGAACACTCCCGACGCCTACACTGATGAGATCTATGAAGAGCTTGCCCAGCTGACCTCACAGCCCTGGACTTTTTAAACGATCCCTGGAACCACCTCCAAGATCCAGAACTGGTCAGAAGTCACCCAAGCCGCCGAGCTTGCAGCACGCCTCAACGAGCAGGCTCCCCTGGCTCTCTGGAACGAGCCTCTTGATCTTCTCAACGGTGGCGTAGAGTTCATGGACAACATGACTGAATTCTTGCTCAAACAAGTTGAACAGACTGCCAAGACACAAGATGCTGCTGAAATTGCGGAAACACGCCAAATGCAATCTGAAGCTCTCAAGTGCCTGTTTGGTGCCGCTATCTTGACAGGCAACCATGAGTTCATCATTAAAGCCCTTGACTCCTTCTCCACCTACGAACAGAAATGCGAGTGGGAGCTCGGAGCTGATGCCGCCGCTCACACAAAGGCTGTCTTCGACCTCAGCGAAGGTGCTCTGAAGTCATTCCTCGAGCAAATCGTCTTGACCGTGCAGCGCCAGCCCTACCAGCACATGGCTCAAAAGCAACACGTGTCAGGTGTTTTCGGCATCGCGAGTCAGTTCAGTACGCATGGGCAGCTAGAGAACAACACGACGATCACGTCGGACGGCAAGTACCTCTACCTCTACATCGGTATCCACCAGAGATCATACATGTACAAGATTGGTACAGGTGAGCAGAACACCATCGCTGGCAAGGTGTACCTGAGTGTGCCAACGACCCGCGACGGCGACATCACCTGGGTGCACTGCCAAGGCAAGCTGTACTCAAGACGTGTGAATGAAGAGTTTGGTCAACTCCAAGTTTACGACCCCGAGACGCTGAAGCTGGTGACTACCACGAAGATCTTCCTCAGCGACATCTTCACCAACCAGAAGACAGCAGAGCAGATCAACAAGAACTACCCTCTCTTGACAGATGGTGACAACTTGTTCATCGTGACAGCCGAGGTTGTCACCAAGCGACGCAAGCTGAAAGACGACAAGTAGGAGGAGTTTGTGAAGCTCTCGAAGGCAAAGACGGAACAACCCAAGAAGAACGGCGAAGAGGCAAAGAAGCCCGAAGGCGAAACCAATACTCAAAGTGAAGCTATCAAGCGGAAGCAAGAGAAGATGTCCAGAAAGAAGGGAAAGAAGGATGATGGGATCTAGATGACCATGGCGATGAAGGACGCCCCCGCTAAGCCTGCTGGTGCCGCCGTGACTCTCAACACTGATGTTGCCGCATACAAGGTTGTGTAGTTCTAGCTCCACCAATTCGATGTGTCTGCCAAGAGTGAAGTGCTTGGAGCAGAATTCTTGAAAATCTCCGACCGGGACCTCCTTCAAGACGTCATGGTTGAAGAAATGTACCAAGCTTTCTCGGGCTTTTTCAAACCCCAGGACTGCGCAAGAGCCCTCAAGTACAACAGCGGGGACATCGAAAAGGCCGCCCAGTGGCTTGTCAATGAAAAGCAAACTCAGAAGGACAACAAGATTATTAAAAGGTCGCGCAGCCAGTTCCTCTGCGAATCGCTGATCTCGAACGCCTAGCAAGCGCAGCGAAGTGAAAACTTCGTGAAGGGAGGTGAAGTCTTTGTGAAAGAAGACTCTTTCTTGCTTCCTACCGCCATCAGCTGCGGAAGCTGGACACTTTCTGGAGATTACCTGACCTATCACCACTTCAGAAGCAGAAATGATGACGACCAAATCGTTTTGTTTTCGACGAAGGAGCTGACCACCGAGCAGCGAGAGCGAGCGGACCACCTCTAAAAGTCCTAGCGCACCAAGGAGAGCGGCCTCAAAGGTCTAGTGCTCGACTTGGCCCAGTACTTCTGGACTGGAGAAGCCTGGGAGACTTTTGCCGACTTGAAAGCTCTTTAAGGGACAGTGGAGCGGCTGCAGAAGAAATCGAAGGATGCAAAACTGACGAAGGAAGACATCCTCAAAAAGGTTCTCAAATCTGAGAGCAGTCTTTACGAGCCTGTCAAACTGGAAAGTAACGTGCTGCGAATTATCAAAAACCAGAAACAGCTGGACCAAAGCTACGCGACGTACTTGACCTATGATCATTCCCTCAAGAAGTTCTTCGCGTACGGCCTCGGCAGTGCATCTCGACATGTTATCATAATGGAAGACATGGCCCAACTCTTGCCAAGAGAGCAGGCTTCTCCATTGGAGAGCACCATAGCGAACACCCTGTCTGAGTTCAGCTCACTGGCTCTGACAACTCTCAATTGGGCAAACTAGCGACGATTCTAGATGCCTTGGCGCTGGAGCCAGTGGTCTAATACCTATCAAACAGTGCTCAACCAGCTCGAGCAGCTCGAGTCTGACAAGCCAACACCATCACTTTGGGGCAGTAACCACAAAGCTTTCATGCCTCCACCGGGTGGGGAAGGCCTTCCAACCCTCAGACGCTCCCAAGCCGAGCCTTTGAGAAACCCCAATGAAATCAAGATCCAGGAAGAGCTGACCACAGCGAGCGATGACGAGTCCGAGCGAGAGCTTTAAGAAACAAAGAAGGCAAGCATCAAGCGCCTCAAACGACGTCTCAAACAAATTAAGGACAAAGAGTTCATGAACGAGTTCAAACGCCTTGGCTTGAATCTGGCCACCCCTGAACAGGCTGCCAAGTACAAAGCAAAGGCTACCAAAGCGGCTAATGCTCGCACCTAGCTCACCGATAAAATTCAGAAAGCTGCAAAGGCAGCCGAGGAGGCCGAAAAGATTGCCGAAAATGTTCATAAAAAGGCAATGATCGAACTGGAGGAGGAGATTAGGAAGAAGTAGAAGAAGGGTGAGCCGGCTTTCTCCCAGGAACTCAAAGACCGTATGCTGACTGAGCAAATGTTCGAAAAGTTCGGTGGCTTTGACGATCCTGCGAAAAACAGACTTTTGTTTGAGGATCTCAAACCACCTGGTCGCGGAGGTAAAGTCGCCTACCGTGGTGGCCGCGGCGGAGCGACCTTTGCAAGCAGAGGTGGACGGGGTGGTGCTTCAATTAGCCGTGGTGGCTACATGGGCATTAACTAAGCACTTGAGCGGGACAATGAAAACTTTTGTCCTTAGTGCTTGAACCTACTTGACGCTGGCCTTGACTACTGCGATAACTGTGGCCTCGACATCTTCAGATAAGGGCTCGGCAACCCCTTCGCCTAGGCACAAGCGCAGGCCCAAGCATAGTTCCATTCTGGCGGAGTGCCCCCATCGTCCGGATTTGGCACCTACAAGAACACTCTGAACACCATCCAGGCAAAACTGCATAAGCCTGGAAAGGAGGGTGGAGATTCTAAAGTAGCTCAGGCCTTCCGTAATCCTCTCGTCCTGCCCAAGGAGAAGATCTGCATTCCTCGTGAAAACAGGAAGGTTTACGCGTTTTGTACGACAGGATCGATCACTGTGCTCGAGACGCTGTTTAAATGGGTGAAAGCAGCCGAAGAGGTAGAGGACAGCCTGTACCAAGCCATTCTCGATGCTGTCATCTTTGCTGACATTCTTAGTGCCTATCAGATCCCAAGTGTACTCGATGAGCTCGCAGACCTTCTCCAGGAGCGAGTTCAGAGTGAAAAGGTTTCAGAATCCGCTAAACAGCTGATCTGGCGCACCTTGGTCGTCGGATGGTACATGTTTGCGCGCACCACCCACCAGTAACTTAGGTTGCTCCAGTTCGTTCTTGATCACAGTAAGTCTGCGAAGTCTAAAGCCTCCCGTCAAGAAGAATCGAGTGAGAAGCCTGAAGCTCTCGGCTACTACACCCGTCTTTTGACCAACAAGGCTCACTTGGCCCCAATCGAGATCCTGAGTCTCCGATTTTTCAACTACCAAGCCTCTTTCTATCCCCTGGAGATCTTGACCCAGTCGAAAGTAGAGCCCCACTTATTCCTTCTCAAATCAAAGGATCTCTACCTGCCGGTGACTTAGCCGTCGTCGTCGACGCAACCAAACCTTTCATAATTTTCGAATGGTGTCAAGTCGAGCGAGAAGAAGTAGGAGTCTTCCCCGAGCTCAAAGGTCAACGAGGGTCAAGAAAAGGAAGCGGAGTTTGTGAAAACTTTGAAACCGTAGTTCTACCGGTACACATTGCCCGAAGACAGGTTCAGTTCATACGAGCTATCGGATAGCTCTATCACCGAGGTTCCTATCGACTACATCGAACTCGAAAAGCAGAAGCGTAAGTCTTTCGAATTCCCGTTCTCCATCTCGCACCTGTACTTCGCGGCACCCCTGCCATGCATCTTCACCCAGGAGCTCATCGATCACACTTATGACCAGAGTGAGCTCGACGTCGAGATGCTGGCTTCATTCTATTCAACTGAGAAGCCTGACGCCGCAGCATTGGAAAACGCAAAGGATGACGCTAAGGCTCTTCACGAGATAAAATACCAACACCTCGATAAGCTGCGCACCTAGCAGACCGAGATGCAAGAAAAGCTACTTGGTGATTTCATGTAAGCAGCGATCTAGAGCATGCTCGAGTCGAGCAGTGACGATCAACAGGGCTACTTCTTTGATGAGACAAAGACCCCGGCTTTGATCAAATCATTTAGTCATCTACTGGAACTCTCTCTAAACTGGATCGACTGGCACAGTCCCGTGCTGGCGAACCTGCCCCTTAAGGTCATCAAGTTCATCGACGAGGCAGTGCAAGCCTTCTCAAGACGCACCAACAACTTTAAGAACTTGTTCAAGGGCAACTAGAAAGTGTGGATCGAATCGTTCAGGGAACTAATCTGGATGGCCATCAACAGCCTGCAGCTCTGCTATGGAACTGTGTGCATGGCGAATGTTGCCTATGAATGCATTCCTCAGCTGCTCTCAGTCATTGAGAACCTCAAAAAGCTCTTCAACTATACTCACGCAAAGAAGGACAAGAAAACGGGGCAACCAGTCGAGAAACACTACAACATTCTGGAGAAGATGAAGAATTCGAACTCCGAAGGTGTTGACTTTGCTAATGAGCTTTCTTGGGAAACCCCACATCCCTACCCTAAGACTGGCGTTGCTTACCAGCACAGTGTCAAGATTCCCCGTGCCATCGCCTACGTGGTTGAGTTCGACAAGCGTACTTCCTTCCAGAGCACTAACGACGTGCTCGTCTTGAAGAGTGCCGAATACTCTCACAACCTCAACGACTACTTCGGCACCAAACTGAGGATCTCATCGAAGCCGCATCAAGGCCAGCCGTACATCGTGTTCGGCAGCAAGCTCGAGATCGACTTCAGGATCTTCAACCCTCGCCAAGGTAGGAAGCCAGCTGCAACGGGAGGCTCGATGTCAGCTGAGGAAACCGCGCAGAGATGGGGCTTCAGGATCACGATCAGACCTATCCTTGATGGCACCCTGAGCCTGAACATCAAGCTGAAGGATTACATGGAGGAACAGATCTTTGCTCGCGTGGCCACGAAGGATGCCCTGCAAGACTGGTTCGGCCTTCTCAACCAGCTGACCTTCCTCTCATCCACCCTCTCCTCCAACTTGGTCGACGGAAACATGATCAAGGCAAACCCTGGCTCAAATGGCCTTCATCCTCCACCCATTGCCTCAGTTTTCGAAAACCAACTTTCTCAACCATTCCAGCCCTTCGAACGAAACAATGCGCAGTAAAACTAAAACCAACATGACGGAGAAGCTGAGAACAAGAACGCTGCGAACAGTATTCTCAATTGGCACTTGTTCCGTGGCGGCCTTAAGCTGATCGAGTTCGAGGACTTGTCGCCCCAGCAGTACCTGAAGGCCGGCCTCGAAGTCTTCAACCAAACGTACCACTCGAGTCAAAAAATCATTCTCAAGAAACTCGAGGAGTACGTCGAGAAGCCCGAGCCAAAGGAAATGACAAAGAAACTGAAGCTGAAGTAGAAGTCAGAGAGCAAGCCAGCATCTGCAGATCAAGATGAAGAGTGGAAGGCAAATCGTGAGACATGGACGTAAGAAGTCATCAACCTGCTTGACGAAGAGGGAAACCACGAGCTGCTGAAGCAAGTTGTCAACAAGATCCGAAAGACTCGCCTCGTTCCTTACAACCAAATGTACGAGCGCCAGTGGATGATGCCATCTTTCAAGGTTCACCTCCAAAAGTGGCACGAAGTTGAACGTATCCTTGTTCTCGCCATGCTCTACCACTCTGACTCCATCTCCGACTGCGCCAAGTTCCTCGAAATCGCTGACGTAAGCACTGATGCTGAGCACAGTAACGAAGAGCAGTCGCTTATCCAAGAGTTCACTATGATTGGTAAGCAAGTCAACATCATCCTTATGTGGATGCTGAACAGGTTGAGTGGCCAGAAGGAATTCAACAACATCATTGATGATATCCTCGGAACGGCCTAGACGATGATCGACGCCCGTGTTCTTCAAAAGAAAGAACTTTCCGGCATGGCTGTCGCAGAAAGCGAGACCAGAAAGTACCTTCACGAGCTCAAGGAAGAAGAGAAAAAGAAGGCGAAAGAGCAGGCTGAAGAAGAAGAGAAGAAAAAGCTATCGGCATAGAAGAAGCCCGCTGTTGTCAGCAAGTCCAAGGGCTCAACTCTTCGCGGCAAACAGAGAAAGAACATCGCCAGGATTGCCCCTGCACAACCCCTGCCAAAGGCTTAATCCAAGAAAGCTTCGGCGCAGAAAAAGGCTGAGTCTGTCGAGAAGATTGAAGAAAAGAAAGAAGAGGAGTCTAAGGACGACTTACTTTCGAACAAGAGCAAGACGAGTGAGCTGGTCGAAGATGAGGAGCCGGAAGTAGTATTCCTGAACCTGAAGTTCCAAGAGCTGAACGACCTGAAAAACAAGATCTACGGCTCTGCCTACCAGGACTTCCTCGACAAGTACCAAAACTAAAATGATATGAGCAAGCTGATGTAGCTCTGCATGTTCTTCAACCTCGAGCTGAACGCGACCGACGTCAACGAGACCCTCAAGTAGATCTTCAAGCGCGTCAAGTCGAGAATCCGGTAAATCCTTGACTTTGATGGTCCTCAGCCGATTCCTGAGACACTCAGTAAGAAGACTCTCAACTTGGGCAGTCCAAGCGAAGAAGTTGCACGCGATGTGCACCAACGAGTAATTTTCTTGTTTGAGATCAGATCAAGCCTGAGCTACCAAAGCGAAGTCACCAAGATTGGAGGAGTGTCCCTCCAGAAAGCTTCCACCTACTAAGGCAAGAAGAAGATGGCTGTGATCAGCGAAGAGGCTGAAGAAGATCAATTGTCACAGCAAATGTCGCAGCAGATTTTGCAGATGGCCACTGAGAACAGTTAGATTGACGAGGCTGAGGGCGAAGAAGGCGCGTTGAGCGACTTGTCTGAGGACTTGTAGCCCATTGACATGCAGAGGTCTTACTCTGTCCCGACTACCGCCGCAAAGCACCCAGCGAGCCACTTAGGAGTCCCAGGTGCCAACAAGATGACTGGGCCTGTCTAGGTGCGCAAGCCGTCAGCCGATTACTCCGACTGGATCGAGAGTTACCGTAAGTGGCGCCAGTGGAACAAGAAGGGAACAGAAGAGGAGGAAGACCTGCTTTCACCTTTTGTTTCACCACTCCAAGGTGTTGCCTCGTTTGCTAAGCAGAGCTAAATCTTCAAGCCCTCGGTTCTCCGCAAGATCATGGGCGAACACCAGCAACGAGCTGCTTTCAGACTGTTCGGTCTCCAGCAGCAAGCAAAGCTGAACACGATCTGCCAGAGCACGTCTTTCAACAGGTTCACCTGGGGCAACCAAAGCTCCACACTGAGCGAAACAGTGCTCCACCAAGTCTAAACTTGCGGCGTAACCCTCACCAAGCAGATCAACGCAAGCTCCCGAACTCTTGTCCAGCAGCTGATGCACCAAGTAGTGACCCAGATCGAGAGCTATATTGACAGGAGAAAGGCGCAGGATAAAGCCTACGCTGAGAAGCGCGAGAAGAATCGCTCGGAGAAGAAGGAGAAAGTCGAGAAAATTGTAGAAAAGTCTTCGGCAACGGAGACCAAGGCAGTGAAGCATTCTTCATCTTCCACTCTTCGCGACCACGAGCAGTCAATGTTTACGGAAGATCTCAAGAAACTTCTTCACCAGCTCAACGACATCCGCGTGCTCCTCAGCGATGTGTACACGAGAGAGTACGTGCTTGAGTCCTTGCGACAGGACCACCTGATCTCGACAAAGGACAAGCTCGGCGGAGACCAGATCGCAAACTTCTTGAAAGCAACTGTCCACATCCTCGTCAACTCGTAGAAGACGAGCACTGGCGGTGGCGGCAGCTGGTCACACATCATCACCAAGCTGTAGTTCCAGATCTCCTATGTCGCCAAATTGGTGCTGTACTTGTTCATCTCGCAGGACAAGAAGTTGATCAGACAGACTGAGACGCAGAGAATTCTTCAAGAAATGCTCCTTGACATAGTTGTGTCGTAGCTTGAAGGAAAATGCTTTACGAGAAACGACAAGGATGGCGTTTCCAAAGTGGTAACTTCGAAGATGCACAAGACGAGCTGCTAGGATGAACAGATCCAGCTCTTGAAACTGCTCTCTCAAATCATCAGAACCTCGAACGACACGCAGCACTTGATCGATGAGGATTCCGAAAATGATCCCGTGGAGAAACAGCAAGTACTTCCCTCATTCTTCCTTGCTGCCGGTAGCTAGAAGGTGCAGAGATGCGCTCAGCTCCTGGCTTTCATGCTTCATAACGTGCAAGTACCGCTGGTCACTCGCTTGATCATCAAGTGTGCTAGACTTCTCTACCAAGTGGTTGACCTGCAAAAGTTGGAAACTCTACACACCACAGAGTCATAGAAAGTCAGCGACGAGTCCCAAGAGCCGCAAAGTAACCTCGACCAACGTGAGATCAAGTTCAGTGAATTCATTCTTCAGACGATGCAAACTATTGGTGCCAAGATTTCAAACCAAGCGTCTAGCAAAGTTGCCATCGACGGGCCTTCGACTAATTCTTCCTCAGAGAAGACTCAGACCGAAAAATCGGGCGGCGAACTTGCCGGATCTCTTGATTTGGAGTCTGAAGGAAGCCCTGCCGCTTCTGCCGCAGTCTAAGAAGCTTCCACCTCAATCGAAGAAGTCGTGGTGGAAGAAGAGGAGAAGAAGGAGATCATTGAGGAAGAGGAAAAGAAAGACGAAGAGGAGAAGGACAAGGATGAGGAGGCTGAGTCAAAAACTGAGGAAAAGAAGATGGATGATGCCTCCAGTCCAAAAGAAGACTCCTCAACTGACAAGAAAGGCGACAGTGAGCGTAAGTATGTTGTCTACGCGAACCTGAACATCCCGAAAGAGGAGGACTATACGTTTATCGTGACCGCCCTTTATCACTGGTATGCCAAGTACCCGGCGTGGGAGGACAAGTTTGTCAAAGACCCCAGTGAGATTGTGGTCCAGGTAGCTGATACTCACAAGACCCCCGCAAAGAAGACGCAGCAAGACGCAAGTGCTAAATCAAAATCGGAAGAGAAGCTGAAGGAGTAATCCGAGAAGAAGGACGCCAGTTCGTCAGAGTAAAAAGAAAGTGAGAAGCCTGTAGCCAAGATTAAAGAGGGGCTCATCAGTGTCATGGATCTTATCCAAGGTCTTCCTGGTGCGTCAGCCGAAATCTAGGCCTCGCGAGAAGAAGCATCCAACATCCTCAAGGAAGCTATTCAAAAAGAATCTGAATCGAAGGCTGAGATGAAGCTTCTCGAGCTACAGGAAGCCGAACTTGCCATGTAGGAACTCGCAAAACTTAGCCAGCAGGAGAAGGAAAAGATGGAGGCACAGGTTCTTGCCGCTGTTGCTAACGCCGAAGATAAGGAGTGGCAGACGGACTCTAACGCCAGCGACGACCAAGATCCTGACCCCATGATCGGTCTTGGCGCCGGCTCCTCTCCGCCCAGCGAAAACCCGAATAACAGTGAGGCGAAAGAAGTAGAGATTGAGATCGTGGGTCAAAACCAAAGCGATTACATGAACCAGATGAAGTCCATTATGGAGAGCCTTGAAGACCCCTCAGCCTTGCACGAGATCGTCGAAATTCAGAGAAAGCAAGCTGAGCTGGAAAAGGAGTTGGTCAGGATGACGACAGCTGTTAGCCCTTCAGCGAAGAAAAAGTCGTATCTGCAGGCTGCGGTTTCTAAGAAGCAGCCAGAAGCAGTTCCCAGCCACAGAGCAACTGCTGCGAGCTACGCGCGTGAAAGCAGCAAACACATGGATCCCATTTCCAAAGGACTCACAACCACGAACGCCAAGATCAACAGGTTCTACCAGGTGTTCGCTGAAGCTGTCAAGCTTACTTACAAGGCACCTCTATCTACAGACAGTGACGACATTAAACTTCAGAAAATGAACGAGAAGAACTACAACATCAATTTGACGCAAGTGCTCAAGGCCGCCGTGCAGATTTCTGCCCACCTCTACGCTCGCAACTCTTTCTACGTCACCTCGCCCATCACTCACAGCTAGGCACTCGAGTTGAGCGAGCTGCTCGTCAAGGCGTACCGGGGTCAACTCGACCCCATCCAAGTCAACCCCTACGTCAAGGGCGAAGAGCTTACCAAGAAAATCCCCTCCGCTCACAACCTCGCATACAAGCAGCTCTTCCCGATCACACCTGAGAAGGTCATCCAAATTCAACAAAAGGACACTCAGAAGTCGCCGGTGTAGCCAGACAACATCAAGGTTGCCCCGAATAAATTCATTGCCACAATCTGCGAGAAATCATCGGCACAGTCCTTCGAAAGTGAAGTCAACTCATGCATTAGCTTCATGAAGACGCAGTCCAAATTACAAACCACTGGCAACTCGGTGGGCCATGTGCTCACAACGAGACAGGAGAGTGTGAAGCAGGGCCCTTCAATCTCAATCGTAATCCAGGAACTCATCTAGCTGGTCAGAAGTTTGACCAGCTCCTCATTAGGCAACCCCTCCTCCGCGGACAACACCAAAATCTTCAGAAATGAAGTTCTGAATCTATTCAACGAAAGTGTGAAGTTGCTTGCGACAAAGTCGTGGGACACAGAGATTCAGAATCGTGAAAAGGAGATTATTCTCGGAGTGTTGGCTGTCGTTGGTGGCTGGTAGCCCCAGATTCAGACTGGACAGCCCGTCAGAGTCGAAATTAACAACAGCTGGTGCGCTGCCACGGTCGTTGACGATGGTCAAGGCAAGCAGCGCATCTCGGTCATCCTCGACGATGATGACCAACTCTAAATAATCAAGATTGCCAAGAAGAAAGTGCAGCCCATCCAAGAGTTCAAGCTCGACCTGGGCGGCGACTTCGGCACCAGTCTTGATCAAAAGTCTCTTTGCGAGGCGATCATCAAGATTTCAAAGAGCTCTTCATAACTCGACACTCCTTAGAAGTTGGCGGAGAATGACAAGGACCTCTTTACTCGTGAGCTCCTCTCATCAGACTTCCTCCTTTCACTACTTCTCAAAACGAGCTCCTAGCTTCGCTGGACTTTCATGGAGAGTCAAGACAGCGTTTTCACTGACTTCGTGCAGATCCTGATTCAGATTTCACGAGGAGAGGGCGTGAACGCAAACGAGCAAGCGGGCGATGTCTTGAACGTGCTCGAGGAAGACAAAAGCAAAGTTCACTGGGAAAAGTCGCTGATCCAGTCATGGGAACGACTCATCGACAAGAGCGAAATCAAGAACTAGCAGTTCTATTCGCCAAAGGAATTCACCTAGCTGGAAGAGATCGAAGCTGTCAAGCAAGGAGTTGAAGGCGAGTCGAAGCCAAAGGCCGACGCGAGCGCAAACGCCTTGGTAAAGAACCTCCAGCTGTACTCAGAAAACCAATACAACTAGATGAAGAACTCATACCTTGGAGGGCTTCCACCGAGTCAGGGAGAGCGAAACCAGTCGGAGGCCAATCTGAAGCTTCTCCACCATTGGGAACGTAACCTCATCCCTGAAATCATTAAGTATTGCGCGGGCACCTACCGACCCTACGAATTCGAATACTACTTCGAGCAGGTGCGTCACCATTTAAAGAAAGGTGACAGTATGTCGGCCACTAACGATGCGTTGACGATGCTCGAGCACAAGTCTAATTTGATTTTCCCTGACGAGAACTACGACTGGTCCGTCAAAATCATCGACGAATGCTAAGTGGATGCCTGGGCTCTCGCTAAGATCCGCCAATCACGTTCCACGTCACAGAGAGACGGCGGCAAGACTGAAAACACGAACACGAGCATGCAAGGAGTCATTGGAAGCAGTGGCGAAGGAGAAGGACAGTCTTCCCTATTGAACAAGTTGTTCAACTTGGGCATTGACGAGATTCTTGTGCAGATTAAGGCGATCGAAGGCAGAGGTAACATGATTCTCGCGGAGTACGTCGACCAGGACACGATGACTGTGCACTAGATGTGGGTTCCAATCATGAACCTCGTCAGCATTAGCTCACCACTGCCCCCGAAAGCCATCGGCTTCTCCCAGCAGACCCTCTCCAACGCGTTCTCCTCGAACGTCACCAAGATCGCTTCAGTGTACGCCCGTCAAACCCTAGTTCAATTCTTCCAAGGATTTGAACAGAAGCAGCTCACGGGTGACAACGAAGACGCGATTAAGCTTCCGGTTGAGAATTTGCGTCTCGAGGAGCTTATCAGCTGGAGTGTTTGGGAGTCTTTCACCGAGTCACCCTTCTATGGCTGGATGACTGAGCTCAGCTCGGCTATCAAACTTAATAACGATGGAGACTCCTCGCAATCTGCCTCAACGGCGGAGCTTACCCCGACACCAACTCCCACCTCGGAGCAAATCAACACAACCTAAGATACAGTGACCATTGATCAGCAACAGCCTCCACCGACGCTTGCTAAGATCTTAGAGCAAAACCTTGATTAGATCGCTAACGAAACTCTGCAGAACCAAGAGCTAGTGAAGCAAAAGAGATCAAAAGAGGGCGACAGCGGTCCCTCAGCCGGTCAGTCTTCCCTTAACATGTTTAAGAGCCTGTTCAGCAGAATCGCGTCTAACCTGGACGACTCGGCTAGTGGTCAGAAGGGATAGAACGATTTCATGAAGCTTAAAGAGATTGTCGACTGGACAGTCACAAACTGGTTCCAGATGGCGTATTAGATCAGCGAAGAGCGTGCTGTTGTCGACATCTGTCAGGAGTTCGAGAAGCACAGAGGGTTTAAGTCGGATATCAAGAACGCCAACTCGACAGAACTTCTTCCCTTGCATGAGCTTTTGCCCGGTCGTGGAGTTAACTCAGTGGGCACGCTTCTTATGTTCAAGAAGAGCGGCACCCAGCTGGCCCCATGCTCGAAAGTTCAGTTCTTCTCTGATTGCGACATGGTGAACTTGGTGCAGGAAATTAGCGCTGGAAACCAAATTAAGACCGACTTGGAGCCCTACATGCTCAACTATGGAACTATTTGGGTCAGCTTTGAAGCTGGCACGGTGTCTTTGCTCCCCAAGAGTGAGTAAGTTGCGACCAAGTCGACCTTGGAGTGTGCAGTTATACAGATTCCGAAGCAGTGGACCGTGTGCTGCTGGCTGACTGAAGTCCTCACTTCAACCCTCCTCAAGGACGGTCAACAGAGCGCCCCTAAGTACGTGCTCGAAGTCTTAAACAAACTGATCAGTGCCTTGATCAGCTTCTACCTCGACTCAAAGGCGCCCACCGTTCTCAAATCTGTGATCTTGAAACTTCTCGCTCGTCTTATGAACAAGCTGCGGTGCTTGTACCACTCGACTCAGTAGGCGAACAAAGATTTCGAGTTCAAGGCATCTGAACACTTCTCTCGCTTGTTCTTGACCACTGAGTTCATCGAGCATCTTCTCTCCGAACTGCTCGTTCAATTCCAGACCGAGTAGCACTCGCCTGACACCCAGCTCGGAATGGCTTCAGGATCTGAGTCCATTTTGTACCCCGCCTTCGTTCAAGACGCGCTCGAGTTCCTGATGACTGTGTTCGTTCCCACCTCGAAGACGGATCGCATCAATTCATTTGTAGACCTACTGCCTCAGAAGGACGACAAGAAGAATGCGGCGATCACGCTTCCTGACTGGATCAGACCTCTTATCCGCGTGTCCTACTTCCTCCACTACTTCAGAGGAGAAATGTGTCTGCCAAACGACATGCTGCTCGAGATCCATGCGAACACCAAATTAGGCGACCAGCACCTCGACAACATCCTCGTGATCAACAAGCTGCCCACGAAGAACGCAGTCTATAACAAGGAGTGGATTTTAAATAAAGTACATGATCTTTTGGAGACGCACATGGCGAGAGTGTTGGACCCCGCGCAAGACATTGTGTTCGTGACTGATGAGGAAGACCCCGAAAACTACACAAGCATTGTGTTAGTGCTTGACGGATGGCATCAGTTCAGACCTAACACGGACGTCGACCCCGAGGACAAAAACGAAAAGCACATCAAGTTGCTGTCCTCGGAAACGGATGACGATGAGGACATCGAAGAGAGCAGTCCCGACAAACCCGAAGAAAAGCCAGCCGAAGAAGCCACTCCTGAAGTGTGGGCATGCCCCACTTGCACGCTTGAGAACCCGATTGGACACTCGGTTTGCAGCATTTGCGAGTAAAGAAGACCACCCATGGACCAAATTATGGCCGTGTTCAGAGCAACGATGGAGTCAGTCAACACTGCGGCACCAAAGGATCAGGATGGTAAGAAAGAGGGCGAGGATAAGGGACCAGAGGTGGAGTAGCCCGAGCACAAGAAGCGTCTGCAAATGCTCGCACGCGACCTCCGCCACATGATCAGCCACGATCAAAAAGTCTAACTTCTAGCCGAAATTCAGAAGTAGAAAGAGCTGAAAGAAGCGGCTGACAAGAAAGCTGAAGAAGAGAAAGCAAAAGAAGAGGAAGAGAAGGCAAAGGCAGAAGAATAGAAGAAGCCCGAAGAAGTCGTCAAAGAAGAGGAAAGGAAGGACGACAAGCCGGAAATCGAGAAAGAAGACGAAGTCAAAATTAGTGTCGTGAGACGGAACTCGTCCCACGTGAGACGGGATTCGTCCCATATCATTGAACACCTCTCGGCGCAGGGCTCTGACCACACCATCGAGAACAGTGACCTGGACGATCTTGAGCATGACGAAAGTGTTGACAGTGATTGGGTGGACCTCGAAAACCTGCCAGGAGATCGTGGCGACCGCTTCGACATGCTTGGAATTGATCGCATGCTTCTCGACACAGGTGACGAAGACCTGATCCAAGTAATGGAACAGAGCAAGATCCAAGATTTGAGAGACCAGTAAGACAAGAAGAAAGTAGAGAAGGCTGCCAAGGAGAAGGAAAGACAAAAGGAGCGTAAGCGCAAGGAGCGTGAAGAGTAGAAGAAGGCGCTTGCTGATTGTCAATCTTCCATTGACCCCATCAAGATGAACGTCTTGTTTGGCTAGAAGGCCATCTTTGAAGATAACCTGGAAACTGGTATCATAGTTTAGAACTTCCTTCGGGAACGCCTTCGCAAGAAGACCGACTCAGACGGCAAGGAAGGCCTGAACGAGGAGAGTGACTTTGAGTTCTCAGACCACGTCATCACAATCCTCAAACAGATCCATGCGAACTTCAAAACGTTCTCGGCCGAGGAGCTTTCCCTGCCCGAAAACGAAATGCTGTTGGAAGATTTCGATTTCACTCCAGACACGCTGAAGGAGGTAGACTTTGAGTCGCTTCAAGAGATGTTCTTGTCACTTGCTCTCGCTGACACCCGCTTACTTTTCAAGATATTCGAGTCCTAAGGCGTCGACTTGTGGCTCACACAGGCTGCCCTGCCCTCCCATATCCCCGAACACTGCGGTCAAGCTGGCCAGAAGGTCATCAACGTGCAGCTGCTTGAAAAATTGAGACTTATGATTGAGCAAGACATTTGCGAAGAAAAGAAAGCGGTGCTTAATTTGGAGCCCCTTTAGCTCAGACTAGTGCACAAGCTCGGCAACAGTGACATTGTCATGAAAGCAGACCAGAAGCCGATTGGCCACTTTGACGACTTCCTGATTTCAAGCGTGTACCCTGAGATCAGCGAAAAGCTCTCGCAGGCCGAGATCCGCTACATGTGGTCTCTGCTGCTCAGCTTCAACAAGATCTACGCGCCCGCCGTTCCCATGATCAACATGGCTGAACCCCTCTCCGACATTCCTGAAAACGCAGTGCCGATGACAATTGCCGCCTACATGAGCTAGACCCGTGACCTCTGCCTCGACTGTGTCAAAGCTGACTTGAGGTACCTCATCCTCGAGAAGACCACGGAAGCCAGGGAAAGCGTTCCTAAGATTTATTTAGAGAGGCTTAAGATGCAAGGTGGCAACCAGAACAACGATGATAGTGATCATCGTAAGTCTGCCACAGATCTGCACGCTGTGAAGAGTTCGACTGGCCAGGAGAGTAACTCGTAGAAAGACAAGCGCAACAACAACAACGACTTCTCGTTCCTTGTTGCCTTTGACCAGCTCAAAGAAATCGATTTAGCTGTCCTGAGACCAAAGAAGCCGTAAGGAGCAGAGCCTCACCTAGCTTTCGAGATCGTGTTCGTTGGCGAGAAGGTCGAAGGTGAAGGTGGTCCCTACCGACAGTTCTTCTCCGACTTGGCTCAAGAACTTCAGCCAACAAAGCTTGAGCAGGGCACCTCTGGACGTCTTCTCAACTTGCTGGTCCCCAGTGCCAATCAAAACCAAAACGAGCAGATTGGAAGAGATCGCTTTGTGCTCAACAGTCAGCGAGTCAGTGCCCAGGATTTGAGTCTTTACGAATTCATTGGAATCCTCATGGGCATCTGCATCAGAACTGGCGCCAAACTCGGCCTCCAACTTCCCCAGCTGATCTGGAAGCAGTTTGTTGGCCAAAAGGCTTCCTTCGACGACCTTCTCGAGGTGGACCAGAGGTTTGTCGACAAGATTAAAAACTTGCTGCGTTACTCGAAGAAGGAGTTCGATGAAAACGCAAACACTGTGACTTGGGTGACAACTCTTGCCGATGACAGCATCTTCGATTTGACTGATGAGGGTGTCAGCGGTGACAAGAGACCTCTCAAGTACGAAGACAGGTTTGAGTACGTCAGAAGGGCCCTCCTCGCCCGCCTGAAGGAATCACAACCCCAATGTATGGCAATCAAGCGCGGAATCTCCAAGATCATCCCTGAGGCACTGCTGAACATGTGCACCTTCAAGGAGCTTGAGACCTGGGTCTGTGGCAAGAAGTTCATCGATCTTGATTTGTTGGAACGCCACACAATCTACTCAGGCAAAAACCCGAGCTACTCAGCAGAGCACCCCACAATTAAAATGTTCTGGAAGATGCTCCGCTTGATGACCAAGGAGGAACTCAAGAAGTTCATTAAGTTCTGCTGGGGACAGGAAGTCATTCCTTCCAATGACGAAGAGTTCAAGAGACAGAATGTTCGTTTCTAGATCAAGAGCATTGAGGATCACAAGGGGAAGAACTAGGACGAGAGACTGCCAGGCGCAGGCACCTGCTTCTTCAACTTCTCTCTGCCTAACTTCAGCACGATTGACATCATGAGACAGAAGGTCATGCAGGCGGTCAACTTGGACTGCATCTCGATGAATGCTGAAGAGAATGAAGTTCACCAGGTTGGTGGCCACGCCAACAACAACAGAGACCGTATGTTTAGTGAAGAGTCATACTGACGAAGTGGCCTTCCACTCAAAAAATCT
>Ga0075467_10001663_pt1 | contig 18243 bp, 18 predicted proteins | sample DEB08_DNA_9_FD_75067 | JGI IMG/M metagenome (GOLD analysis project Ga0075467, IMG submission 75067) | Aqueous microbial communities from the Delaware River and Bay under freshwater to marine salinity gradient to study organic matter... | ecosystem: Environmental > Aquatic > Marine > Coastal ... | reverse complement strand
TCCGCAAAGTACTTTTTGGTCAACTCGTCAGCAGGGTAAAAGGTCTCGATACGAAGTTCGTTGGCGGTAATATCTTGCGCTGTGCCAAAGGTCGAAATAACAGAACACAATTTTAGTAGTGGCCCGCCTAAGTCAATTTCGAGCGGTAACACTGGCACCAAGTCTGAGTGATCATTGCTATCAATCAGCTCACCAGTATGCTCTTTCAACTGATCATAGCGTCTAAGCATCGATTCATCGCCAGACTCTAACGCTTCCTTTTTAAGCCGTCGCATAAACGGGGTCACCACGTCTTGCCAATTAGAGATAAAGCGGCGCAGCCCCTTCGGATGAACTGTTAGTAAGGCAATATTCAGCTCGCCGGTGTCACCGACATCGTGCCAAACCTGACAGGGGTCGCCTAGTATTTCAAACAGAACGTCAGCGGCCTCATTTTTCATTTTGATGTTCCACTGCCGGTCGAGTACGAATGCTGGGTACGGATTGTGGTGCGACAGTAACTCCTCAAGAATATGAGTTACTCGTGCCATAGATGGCTCTGATAAGTCTCTGTCGGCATATAGATTTGCGAAACCAGCAGAATTAAGAATCGAATTGCGCTCACGCAGTGGCACGTCCATAGCCTCCGATAGCTTCACAATCATTTCGCGACTGGGTTGGCTGCGGCCAGTTTCCAGCCAGCTCACATGGCGTTGAGAAACTTCGGCGGCTAATGCCAAGTCTAATTGGGACATTTTTCGATATTTTCGCCACCCGCGAAGGTTGTCGGTAAATTGGCTGCTCTGCATATTCATGATTGATTCTCGGTTGATCTGACTAGTAAACCTTGTTCCTTAGATCAAATCAATTACCTCAGACGTAATTGATTTGGGTCGCTGTTTCAACAAACAATGAGTAACCATCAATATTTATTTAACCAACTAGTTAGGTGACTCTTATGAATAGACGATTGCTCGCAATTACTCTTTTAATTCCGTTTTCAGTGCTCAGCGCTTATGCCGTATTCAAGGTAGGCTATATGGGTATTCTCGACTACCATCGGCACAGCCCAGCCGGTTGGCAAGTTTTCGCTGATTTAGTAATAGCGTGCCTGCTATGTTTGCTTTGGTTAATTCCCGAGGCAAAGCAAAACGGTCGTAATCCATGGCCCTTTGTTGTTATCACTTTGTTGCTCGGTTCATTCGGCCCCTTATTTTATCTAATTACCGATAAAACCAAGTAATTTTAGCGGTATCGTTGGCTTTTCACCTTAGCGGTTTATACTAATCATCTTAACCAGAATAGACCGTTACCAGAGTCCATCAATGGGCCGCCTAGGAGACATACAATGAATCAAGCTGAGAAAGATATCCGCATTCAACTGGCTGCATGTTATCGAATTTTCGATTACATGGGCTGGAGCGAAATGATCTACAACCATATTACAGTGAAAGTACCTGGCTCAGATGATCATTTTCTGATTAACCCATATGGTCTGCACTACAAAGAAGTAACTGCATCGAACTTAGTCAAAGTTGATATTAACGGTGAAATTGTTGAGCCAAGCGATTACCCGGTTAACCCAGCAGGAATGCTAATTCACAGTGCTATTCATGGCGCTCGGGATGACGCTCATTGCATTGGTCATATTCATTCTACTGCGGGTATGACGGTTGCTTGTCAGCAAGAGGGTTTGCGCATCGATAATTTCTATTCGGTGCTTTTGCATAAGCAAGTCGCTTATCACGACTTCCAGGGCATAACTGTGGTTGACGGTGAGAAAGAAGATCTCCTCGCGAGCTTAGGCAGTAAGAATTTGTTGATACTGCGCAGCCATGGCTTGTTAACGTGTGGGCGAAGCATTGCTGAAATGTTCTTCAACATGACCGCACTTCAACGTTCGTGTGAAATTCAAGTATCGGTTGATCAAACTGGCCGCCCGATTGTGCCAGTGTCGACGACAATCGCGGATAAGACCTCAGAGCTTTTGAAACTGCAAATGGCGAGTATGGGCGATAAAGGTGTTGGTGAACTGGAGTTTGCCGCGATGCAACGACTGGTAGATCGGCAAGACGATTCATATAAAGATCTATAGGCACTGATGGCATCAGCTAACAAAATAGTTTAACCAAGATAGTCAAACCAAGGCAGTTTAAATAACATGGTAAACAATCCGGTCTGGCTTGAAGTTGCCTTAAACGGCGGTGCAGGCTTAGCATACCAACCGAACATTCCAATAACCCCTGAGGCGATTATCGCTGAGGGGGTTGCATGTGCTAGAGCAGGCGCTGCGATTATTCATTTGCATGCCTATGATGACCACGGTAAACCGTTCGAAAATGCAGATCGATACAGCCAGGTGATTGAGGGTATCCGCCAACAATGCGACGCCATAATCTATCCAACATTGGGGTTAAATGTAGCGTTAGATGAGCGCTTAGAGCCTATCAAGGTACTGGCCAAGAGAGGTCTTCTGGAATGGGGTGTTGTTGACCCTGGAAGCGTTAACATAAGCCACACCTCTCAGGTAGCCGCTAACGCCAATGGCTTTTTGTATGCCAACGCAGATTCTGATATCCGAGCGTTATTAGAGCTCGCGGTGCGCGATGATTGGCGGCCAGCTTACGCTATCTATGAGCCCGGTTTTGCTCGTCTGGGAAAAGCCATGGCGAACGCAGTCGACGGGCTGAAGAGCCCTATTTATCGTGTGATGTTTTCCGATGGCTTATTGTTTGGTATGAAACCATCGGCCGCTGCGGTTCGTTTTTATGCGCAGCATCTTGCTGACCTTGAGGCGGATTCTGCTTGGATGGTTTCCGGCTTAGACGCCGATATTGAGGCAATTATGCCGTTGGCAATTGAACTTGGCGCACATGTCCGAGTTGGTCTAGAAGACGCTCCATTTGGATGCCAGCAAAGCAACGTAGAATTGGTCGAGCAAGCGACTGAAACCATATTGAAAAGTGCAAGACCGCTGGCCACCGCCGACGATATTAGAAAATTCAGCTAATGCTTTAGGCTAACGCAGCGTTATTCACCGAGACTAAAGACAGTCTCGCGTTAACGGAGAGGTAATGCACTTCCGAAAACAGCTAGTTTTTCGGTTTCATTGATCTACAATAGTTATATGAGCGCCGTTCAAGAAAAAAGTCTAAGTCATCGCTATTCGCAAGCACGCAAGTCGCGTGATGCTCGGTTTGATGGGGTGTTCTTTACTGCGGTTAAATCTACTGGCATATATTGCCGCCCGATTTGCCCTGCTAATTCTCCGTTAGAAAAAAATGTTGAGTATCATCAGTCGGCGATATCGGCTGCTGAATCGGGCTTTCGCCCTTGTTTGCGATGCCGTCCAGACAGCGCGCCTCAATCATGTGCTTGGCTTGGGTCGGAGACGACATTCCGACGGGCAATGGGCTTGATACAACAGGGTGTGCTGCAAGAGCAGTCTATGCAAGAGCTTGCCGAGCGTCTGGGTATTTCGGATCGATATTTGCGCCAACTATTTGAACGCAACCTAGGTACATCGCCAAAGAAATATGCCATTTATCAGCAATGCTTGTTTGCAAAACAGTTGCTACATGATTCCAATCTAAGTATTAGCGAGATCGCATTTGCCTCCGGATTTAACAGCGTTCGCCGCTTTAATGAAGCAATCAAGCAACAGTTGAGTCTTACCCCAAGGGATATTCGAAAGAGTCAGCCGCATGAACTGAGTAGTTTGAGTTTGCGATTAAATTATCGACCGCCGTATGCATGGAGGGAGATGCTCGAATTCTTAAATAGACGGGTGATACCCAGTCTCGAATGGGCGGGTAATAATTGTTATAGCCGTACCATTGAATATTCCACAACACAGGGCTATTTTACTATTTCAGCTAATCCAGATAAGCATCGTTTCGATCTTCGTCTTCAGCTAAACGAGTATCAGCACTTGAACCCAATAATGCATCGAATACGATTGTTATTTGACGTCGATGCGCCGATCACTGAAATAGACCAGCAATTGTCTGCCGAGGTAGGTGTCTGGCTCAACTACCTCCCGGGTCTGCGAGTACCCGGTATTTGGTCGCCGTTCGAAGCGGGTATAAGAGCGATTTTGGGGCAGCAAGTTTCCGTTGCTGCAGCACGTAACTTGGTTATTCGCTTCGTCGAAGAACTGGGGGCGCCACTAGATTTCAGCGGTACTACCGAATTAGGCAGGGGCGTAGATGGGGGCGTAGATAGCGGCGTAGATGGGTGTCCGATGCCGCGACTCTTTCCGCAGCCCGATGCTGTGGTAGGACATTCACTCGACTTTTTCCGTATGCCCCAGTCGCGTAAAGACACCATCCGCAGATTAGCTGAACATTTTCTTAGCGCGGACGATCCTGATGATATTGACGCTTGGTTAGATATCAAAGGGATCGGCCCCTGGACCGTCAACTATGTGAAGCTAAGAGCAATCAAAGACCCTGATATATGGCTGGCGGGTGATGTCGGCTTAAAAAACGCGATTAAATCGCTAGGGCGAGAACCTGATCTTGAACGAACTCGCCCATGGCGAAGCTACCTTACCTTTCAAATGTGGAACCAATTGTCATGACTCTCTACTTCGATCACTTCGAGTCGCCTCTCGGGCTAATGCAGATCGCCGCGAGCGAGGTTGCGGTAAAATCTATCCACTTTGTTGATATCGTTACGCCGAAAAAAACCAATCCGATAACAAGCTTGGCTAAAGATCAGTTGTTAGCCTACTTTGAAGGCACACTGAAAACCTTCGATTTACCACTAGAGGCAGACGGGACGGTTTTTCAGAAAACGGTTTGGAGCGCATTAACCACCATTGCCTACGCGCAGACCTGCACCTATGGCGATATAGCAAAGCAGATCGGCAACCCAAAAGGCATGCGAGCAGTTGGTCTGGCGAACGGTAAAAATCCGATGACGATTGTGGTGCCATGTCATCGAGTAATCGGGGCTAATGGCAAGTTAACCGGCTATGCATCAGGCACTGATAGAAAGGCCTGGTTACTCAATCACGAGCGCGATTGGCTCTTCTAATAGCGAAAATGTTTTATAGAGACCTCAGGATAACTCAGGGATGAGATAAAAATAGCTTAGAATGTCTTCAATTGAGGCGGAAAATGCAGGTAATAGCTGGCTATTGGCAAGTTTTTCAACAAAAAGTGAAGGCATTACGGGAATTTTTATCCGTTCGTCGAGTTATGCTGAGGTCTCTTATACTTTAATCTAGGTTTAACCTTCACCTAGCTTTAAATCACCAGTTCAAGCGGAAAACTAATATGAATGACGTAAGCGACGACCAAGCAAACCCATACGCAACGCCGAAAGCGAATTTGGATAACGGTCTCTCTGAGGCTTATGACTATGCAGGCTTCTGGATTCGAGCGGTCGCGTCGATTGTCGACACTATCGTTATATTGATCATCACTTTGCCATTTATGTTTTGGATATACGGAAATGAAATGTTGACTAGCACTGACATGGTCAAGGGCCCGGCCGATGTATTGCTTAGTTATATATTCCCTCTAGTCTTTACCATAGCGCTGTGGATGAAATTTGGTGGCACCCCTGGCAAGCGACTGCTAAAGATTAAAGTGTTGGATGAAAAAACTGGTCAGCATTTGAGCCTAGCGAAGTCGCTACTACGATATGTCGGTTATTTTGTTTCTATATTCGGCCTATTTATCGGTTTTATTTGGATCGCATTTGATAGCAAGAAAAAGGGCTGGCACGATCATATTGCCGGTACTATTGTTGTAATAGGCTAACCGCGTTGTTATAGGTTAGCGGTACCACCTCTACTGGAGTTAAATGGCATGAAAAAATTGATGTTAGTATTTTGGTTATTATGCCTAATGGCGGTTATTGGTTTAATTCCTGAGCCAGCGGCGCTCTGGCTAAAAATAATCGCTGTAATGCTCTTACTTGCTCACGCTATCGAATTTATTCTGTTCGAAAAAGCCATTAAGCGTAAGGGCGATAGCGGCTTTACTTCGTTCGTCATGACTATGCTGTATGGCGTGTTCTACTTCAAGTTTTGAGCTAAAGAGACTGCAGCGCAACCCCTGTACAAGTTAAAGTGCGGGATAGCGCTGTGTTGTCGACACCGCGCCATTATTCAGCTAATCAATAGCAATGATTGATTGGCCATTTGTATTGGGTTTCTTTAACGAAATGCCTGATAATACCGTCATCTTAGATTAGGCACGATAGTGCTCTAATTTTATTTCAACGAATAAGAGAACGGAGCCCACTAGATGTATAACGGTAGCGCACTCTCGGTAACGATGCTCGAAGGCGGCATCGCCGAAATGAACTTTGACTTGCAGGGCGAGTCAGTCAATAAATTTGATTCTAAAACGGTTAATGAATTACGCCAAGCAGTTGATCTGCTTGATGACGCTGACGACGTAAAGGGCTTGCTGATTACCAGCGCTAAGCCGGTCTTCATTGTCGGGGCCGACATTACAGAGTTTATTCCGATGTTTGCTTCTGGCAACCATACTCCTGAAGATCAGCTCGGCGGAAATAACGAAAATTTTAACATTATCGAAGACTTTGACTTTCCGACTGTGGTAGCGATTAACGGCTACGCCATGGGTGGTGGTCTCGAGCTTTGCCTCGCCTGTGACTTTCGAATTATGAGTAGCATGGCAAAAATTGGCTTGCCTGAGACCAAGCTGGGTTTAATCCCTGGTTGGGGTGGCACAGTGAGACTACCTCGGATAGCCGGAGCTGATACTGCAATTGACTGGATTGCTTCGGGTAAAGAGCAACGTCCAGACGCCGCACTAAAAGCCGGCGTTGTTGATGGAGTAGTGGCACCTGAAGATCTACGTGATGCAGCGCTTGCCGTGTTGCAAGACGCAATAGACGGTAAAATGGATTACGAAGCACGTCGTGAGCAGAAATCTGAGCCGTTGATGTTGAACGAAACCGAGTCAATGATGGTGTTCGAGACCGCTAAGGCGTTTGTTGCTGGTACCGCTGGTCCGAATTATCCTTCTCCGGTAGCGGCGATTTCGGCGATGCAACACGCAGCGCGTAAGTATCGTGATGATGCGCTCAAAATCGAGGCCGAGGCATTTATCAAGATGGCTGGCACCGATGCCGCGTCGTCGTTGATCGGCATTTTCTTGGCTGATCAACTGATCAGTAAGAAAGCCAAAGGTTGGGAGAAGCAAGCCGATAAGAAAGTTGCGCGAGCGGCTGTTTTAGGTGCCGGAATAATGGGCGGTGGTATCGCCTATCAATCTGCTTTGAAAGGCACGCCAATTAAAATGAAAGACATCAACCAAGCCGGTTTAGATTTAGGCTTGGATGAGGCTAATGGCTTGTTATCTAAGCAAGTAAATCGTGGGCGTATGAAAGTTGAGAAAATGGGCAGCATCTTGGCTGACATTGATCCAACGCTTTCGTATGACAATTTTGACAGTGTTGATATCGTTGTTGAAGCGGTTGTTGAAAATCCAAAAGTTAAGCGCATGGTGCTTGCCGACGTTGAGAAGCATGTAAGCGACGATACAATCATCGCTTCTAATACCTCTACTATATCGATTACTCACCTTGCCGAAGCCTTGCAACGCCCTGAGAACTTCTGCGGCATGCATTTCTTTAACCCAGTGCATAAAATGCCGTTGGTGGAAGTCATTCGCGGAGAGAAAACTTCTGATAAAGCGATTGCACGCACCGTCGCCTATGCCAATAAAATGGGTAAAAAAGCGATTGTTGTTAACGATTGCCCAGGTTTCTTGGTAAATCGCGTACTATTCCCTTACTTCGCTGGTTTCATGGACTTATTACGTGACGGTGCAGATTTCCAGCAAGTCGACAAGGTAATGGAGAAATTTGGCTGGCCGATGGGCCCAGCCTATCTAATGGATGTGGTTGGCATGGACACAGGTCATCATGGCCAAGCGGTTATGGCTGATGGCTTTCCTGATCGAATGGTTGGCACCTATAAAACCGCTGGCGATGCGATGTACGACGCGGATCGATTAGGTCAAAAGAATGGCGTCGGTTTTTACAAGTATCAGAAAGATAAGAAAGGCCGTGTTCAGAAGGTTGCTGATGAAGCCAGTTATGAATTATTAGCGCCAATTACGGCTGAGCGTAAAGAGTTTGATGCGGATGAAATCATCGCCCGTATGATGGTTCCTATGGGCACCGAGTTGGCTCGTTGCTTAGAAGAAGAGATTGTTGGGTCCGCTGCTGAAGCCGATATGGCATTGGTATACGGAGTAGGCTTTCCTCCCTTCCGAGGCGGTCTATTTAAGTGGATCGACACCATTGGCCTCGATGCATTCGTAGCCATGAGTGACCAATACAAGGACCTAGGCAAGTTGTATGACGCCACTGAAGCACAACGCGAAATGGCGGCTTCTGGTAAAAAATACTACAACTTCTAATCTATTCAGCCGATAAAAAAGTAGGTAAATATTATGAGCATTAATCCAAGAGACGCGGTCATTGTAGATTTCGCGCGTTCACCAATGGGCCGTTCCAAAAACGGTTGTTTTCGCCACACTCGCGCTGACGAATTAAGCGCCGAAGTGATCAAAGGCTTGCTGGCCCGTAACGAAGCACTAGACCCAGAAGAAATCGACGATTTGATCTGGGGTTGTGTAATGCAACGCGACGAGCAGGGCGTAAATCTAGCTCGCTTCGTAGGTCTGCTAGCCGGTCTCCCACACACTGTTCCGGCACAAACCGTTAACCGTTTATGCGGTTCATCGATGTCAGCTATGCATACAGCTGCCGCCAACATTATGGCCGGTGTCGGCGATGTGTATCTGGTCGGTGGTGTAGAGCATATGGGCCATATCGATATGAACAAAGGTATCGATCCAAATCCAGAGCTAGGCCTCTATGCGGCTAAAGCGGCGGGCAGCATGGGCATGACGGCAGAGATGTTAGCGATGATGCATGGCATTAAGCGTGAAGATATGGACAAGTTTTCAGCTCGTTCACATCATCTTGCTGCTAAGGCACGCGCAGAGGGTAAGTTCGATAAAGAGATTATTCCAATAATGGGCCACCGCGAGAACGGCACTCCATTCATGGTAACTCAAGACGAGACGATTCGTGAGGACACTACGGTTGAAGGCTTGTCGAAATTACGACCAGTTTTCAACCCCAAAGGAGGCACGGTTACGGCTGGTTCTTCGTCGCAGGTTACTGATGGTGCCTCGGCTATGTTAATTATGTCGGCAGAGCGTGCGCAAGACCTCGGCTTAAACGTTAAAGGCGTTATTCGCGCAACGACTCTAGCCGGTGTTGATCCGTCAATTATGGGTTATGGTCCAGTGCCGGCAACAGAGAAGGCTCTAGATAAGCTTAATATGACAATTGATGATGTTGATTATGTCGAGCTAAACGAAGCCTTTGCTGCGCAGGCGTTACCAGTTTTGAAAGACTTAGACTTGCTGGATGACATGGACGAGAAGGTAAATGTACATGGCGGAGCCATCGCTCTTGGGCATCCGTTTGGCTGTTCAGGTACGCGTATCTCGGGTTCATTGCTAACAGTGATGGAGCAACGAGATATGACTGTCGGAATTTCAACTATGTGTATTGGTTTAGGGCAGGGCATCACTACCGTGATAGAGCGCGTAAGCTAGTAGCCAATTCTGCGTCAAGAAACCCTAGCAAGCGTTTGCTTACTAGGGCTTTTTATTGTCACCTGATTGTTCAGCGTTTGTCAGCTGGTGACAATAAATGCTATGGCGACATATTAATAAAGCCCTGTTATTGTGTGGATTATGCAAGATGTAATAATAAATCGAGAGCCAGTAGAGCTCTATAAGGTTCTCAAGTTTGAGGGTCTAGTTGGCACCGGCGGCGAAGCAAAAATGGCCGTTGCAGAGGGACTAGTTAAGGTCAACGGCGAGCTGGAAATGCGAAAAAGATGCAAGTTAAAGGGGGGGGATGTGATTGAATTCAACGGCGAGTCATTGCGATTGGTTTTCGACCAACACGGCGATTAAGTTTTTCGATTTGCAAGGTTGCTCGATGGGTTGTGAAGAACGCAATCAGAGGTAATCAAGCCCACTATCCACTATTTACTAACCATTGCGACTGAGCTGATAGATCGTGGTGGTTAAAGAAACCATTAGAAAATAATGAGTACTACAATGACTGACAACAAGATTTCAGAAAATAATGTTGTAGAAAAGACAACGGTAAACTTAAAGAAAAGTAGCCAGAGTGAAAAGAGTTCTAGCATTTACATGCTCAATGCCGTCTGGTTCAAGCCTGATAATGGTGAAGTGCTATATCGAAAATATATGAAGGTTGTAGGACCTATAATTAAACGGGTAGGTGGTCGTAAGCTGAAAAGTTTTGTCCCCGATAGACCGTTGATCGGAGAATTCGATGCCGACCTTCTTTTCTTTGTAGAGTATCCTGATTGGCAGGCTTTTAAGGATTTTGCAAATAGCCCTGAATACCATAAAGTGGCCTATCTTAAGGAAGAGGCGCTCGAAAAGTCCCTACTGATACGTTGTGGTAGGCCTGAACGTTCATTTTGGAGCTAAAACCGAATTTAGACTTGCCTGAATGGGTAGTTTTCTACTGTTCACAATGCTTTTCAATTACTTGACTCAAATGGTCGCCATGCTGCGTACTAGTATGTATACTCGCGCCTGTTTGTGGTTTCGGAGTGAGTAGCCACAGAGAAAGTGTGAGCCCAGTCAGAACTTAATCAGTTTAAGTTAAGTAATGCAACGGGCTTTTTAGGGCCCGATTGGACGTTAAATCTCAGCGCAATTACAGACGCAGATAAAAGAGATAGCGAGTGCAACAGAGCCCGTAATGTCTAATTTATAGTTGTTTATATCCTATTTGCATTTGCGAAGGATATTAAGCACCGGAGCCAAACATGTCAGATAATCCTGAAACCTCGATTCAATTTACCGATCTCAATTTACCTGAGCCTATTTTAAAGGCGGTAGTTGACCAAGGTTATGAGCAACCGTCACCAATTCAAGCCGAAGCGATTCCGCCCTTATTAGAGGGTCGAGACCTATTAGGTCAAGCGCAAACAGGAACCGGTAAAACGGCGGCCTTTGCTTTGCCGCTATTGGCAAACATCGACCCGAGTAACCGCGCACCTCAGCTACTAATTCTTGCGCCTACTCGCGAGCTGGCGATTCAAGTCGCTGAAGCGTGTCAGCAGTATGCTAAGCACCTAAAAGGTATCAACGTATTGCCGATATACGGTGGCCAGTCATATTCAATTCAATTAAAGCAATTGAATCGTGGCGCTCAGGTTGTGGTCGGCACGCCCGGTCGCGTTATGGATCACATGCGTCGTAAAACTTTATCCCTCGATGGCTTAAAGGCATTAGTGCTAGACGAAGCCGATGAAATGCTTCGCATGGGTTTTATTGATGACGTTAAATGGGTATTAGAGCAGTCGCCACCCGATCGTCAAATAGCCTTGTTTTCAGCAACTATGCCTCGCGAAGTAAAGCGTGTTGCTGATCAGCACCTGAAAGACCCTGTACATATTAAAATTGCTAGTAAAACCGCAACTGGGGCCAATATATCTCAGCGCTATTGGATTGTTCGTGGCGTGCATAAGTTGGATGCAATCACCCGAATACTAGAAAGCGAAGACAGCGAAGGCGTTATCGTTTTCGTTAGAACTAAAAACGCCACTGTCGAATTAGCCGATAAATTGTCCGCGCGCGGCTTTAGAAGTGAAGCCTTGAACGGTGATATTCCACAGGCTAATCGTGAAAAGATTATCGACCGTTTGCGTAACGGCAAACTTGATATTTTAGTCGCCACTGATGTGGTTGCACGTGGTTTAGATGTAGAGCGTATTAGCCACGTGATTAACTATGACGTGCCGCATGATACCGAGGGCTATATTCACCGTATTGGCCGTACTGGCCGAGCTGGGCGTTCTGGCAAAGCGATTTTGTTTGTTGCTCCGCGCGAGAAGCGAATGTTGTTCTCGATAGAGCGAGCGACTAAGCAGCCAATCACTCCTATGGATCTGCCAAGTATTGCTGATATCAATAAGAGTCGCGTTGAACGCTTCAAAGACAGCATTGTAACGGCTATCAACAATGAGAATTTAGACTTTTTCTCGCAGATGGTAACCGAGATTCAAAAAGACAAAGAAGTGAGTAGCGAGCAAATCGCCGCCGCGACCGCGTTTTTGGCCCAAGGAGAGACCTCATTAGTGTTAGATGAGGCGACCATGGCTCGTGAAGCGAAGTCTACTCACACCAGTGCTGGTTTTGATCGCAGTGATTCAGAGCGTGGCCGAGGCGATCGAGGCGGTCGCAATGAAAGGGGTCGTAACGAACGGGGGCGCACCGAACGGGGGCGAAGTGACCGTGGCGAACGCAGCTACGAAGATAAACCAGTGCCGAATAAACAGGCGAGTCCGCTGAAAGCTCACCCTGATGTGAAGATGCAACGCTTTCGCTTAGACGTAGGGCGTCGTAACCAGGTTAAGCCTGGCAACATTGTTGGTGCGATAGCCAATGAAGCTGAGCTAGAGAGTAAGTACATTGGCGAGATAGAAATTCGCGATGACTATTCGACCGTTGATTTGCCAGCTGATATGCCTAAAGAAGTAATGGGTATCTTGAGGCGTGCTCGTGTTGCTGGTAGGCCATTAGATATTGCCATTTTCGATGGTGCTACTCCGGCGTCTTCAGAGCTGAAATCTGATCGCGGAGGAGCATCGAATGATCAAAATGCTGAGCCGAAGAAGAAATCATATAGCTCGAAAAAGCGTGACCGAAGCGACTCGCCGAAAGGTGGCCAGTCGGATTACGCTCAACGCAAGAACAAAGAACGTAGCAAGAGCTAATCCGAAAAATTCGGCTGCGGCCGAAAGCGTATGTTAAGTAAAAAATAGCCTCTACAATGTAGAGGCTATTTTTTTTGCTAAAGCAAAGTCGAGAGTACCTTGAGTGTTGTCTTTATTCCTCCAGATCAATGGCTTACACTGTTAACAATGAATTACACAGGCTTACTTCATACTCTTAGGCGGGCGTCAATTTTGGGGCTATACCTAGTGCTTAGCATAGTGCTAAGCAGTTGCTCGACAGTTTCTTATTATTCACAGAGTGTTGTCGGACACAGTCGTTTGATGCTCGCACGAGTGCCGTTAGACAAGGCGATTGAAAACGCCCAGGAGCCAGTAAAAGCAAAGCTTTTATTATCAAAGGAGTTAGTTACCTTCGCAGTTGAGCAACTAGCCTTGCCTAGCTCTTCGAGCTACAAAAGCTATGTCGCGCTAGAACGCGAGTTTCCAGTGTGGACCGTAGTCGCGGCAGCTGAATTTTCGCTTGCGGCGAAACAGTGGTGCTATCCGGTAATTGGCTGTGCTAGTTATCGGGGGTATTTTAATCAGGCGGCCGCTCATGCTTACGCGGATAAACTTAAATCTCAAGGGTTGGAGACTGAGGTTGGCGGCGCGCCGGCCTATTCGACATTGGGCTGGTTTGCTGATCCGTTACTGCCATCAATGATGAGGTATGGTGACAGTGAATTTGCCGAAACGCTGTTTCATGAAATCGCCCACCAGAAGCTTTACATCAATGGTGACAGTGATTTTAATGAGGCGTTTGCCTCGGTGGTTGGTGAGACAGGCGTTGTGCGCTGGCTGCAGGCCAATAATCCCGCTGGTTTAGTCGCGTATAAGAGCAATCTGAAGGTACAACAACAATTCTATTTGCTGGTCGCCAATAGCAAACAGGCGCTGCAAGCCGTTTATCAATCGAAGCTAACACCAATCGAAATGGCGGCTGAGAAACATCGTGTTTTTGACCATTTGAGAGCATCATATGAAGCCTTAAAAACCCAACAGTGGGACGGCCAAGATTGGTATCGTTCTTGGTTCGATAACGACCTTAACAACGCTAAATTTGCTGCGTTGTCGACCTATAGGCAGAGAGTCCCCGAGTTGCGAGCCTTATTAACAAAATGTGATCAGAGCCTGATTCGATTTTATAAGGTGCTATCCTCCGCTAAACGGGTCGACCAAAAAGTCATCGTCCCCAATGCTTGTCCTCCCCTGACGTATGCCCAAACTAGCTAGCTGACAATATATTATGAAATTAGTAATTAGCAGAACAGGATTTCTTTATTTTCTATGGTTTTTTGTACAGGCTTCAAGCTATGCGCAAAGCGGTCAATCTCTAGGCAGCCAATATAGCGGCTTAGTCAGTTTTGGCGACAGCCTTTCGGATACCGGTAACCTAGCATCAGTAACGACTAATTTCCCATTTCCCTTCTTCGATAATCGAATCTCAAATGGACCGGTCTTGGTTGACTATCTGGCCGCCGAGCTGGGTTTTCAGGCAGTCGCTTCGCGACATACACAAACAGACTTAGGCGGTAATAACTTCTCAGTTTCAGGTGGAAATATTGTGGGTAGTGATGTCGAAGATCTCGGCTCGCAGGTATCTGCCTACCTAACTAGACAGGGAGGGCGAGCAGACGCATCCAATCTTTATTTTGTGATGATAGGTGGCAACGACCTTAGAGATATTAGAGGGACCCTATCCGCTAGCGATGCTACTGCAAAAATAACATTGGTAGCCCAAACCTTGGAAGGTGAATTGACTCGTTTATACGATGCGGGAGCACGTGATTTTTTGATTTCTAACGTAGCGGATGTCGGTAGTATCCCTGAAACTCTAGCGCGTCAGTCTACTGACCCGAATATCTCGCAGCGCGCGCGTGAGTATGTTCAAGCCTATAACAGCCAGCTTGATGGGGTTTTGCAACGTTTGCAATCTAGGCCGGGAGCGGTGGCCTCAAAATACGATTTATTTGCCGAACTTGACCGCATACTAAATAATGCAAGTTCACTAGGCTTTTCTCAAACTGAGGTCGGCTGTTTCACCCTTGAGCAGTTCTCATTTCACCCTGATTGCGTTTTTGGTACGCGCTTCGATCGATTTGTGTTTTTCGACAGCCTGCATCCCTCAGCTGCGATTAATCGTATAGCTTCGAGCGGTTTGCTTGCCAGTATTCCAGAGCGAGACTTGCCAATGTCTTCGATTTTTATGGCCGCGATTACTTTGCTATTGCTAGATTGACCAAAATACCAAGATTAAAAAAGGGCGAACAGCAAATATGATGTTCACCCTTAGGTTTTTGTACTGGTTCTCCTAGAGTCAAATTAGAGCCTTAAGCCGTCTAGCAACTAGATCGGACTGAGGTTACCCAACCGCATCTTGGGCGCGCACCTAATCGACTTTTATCTGGGGAGATTAGGTCTTGGCGTAAGAAACCGTACCGTCTTTTGTGACTTCACAAAGTGTTACAAGTGAATCATCTTCGGTGATTACTTTCATTTTGATTTTGTATACACCGCGTCTTTGCTTAATTTTTAAAGACTTGCTGCGCTGGTAGCCTGGGTGTGCTTTTTCTGCTTGAGCTGTACACAGAGTCATTGCTTGACCCGCCGTCTCTACTTCGTCAGCATAGCTATTAGCAGAGAAAAATAGGCCAGTAATTAAAAGGCTAGTGGCTAGTTTAAGAATGTTTGAATATTTCATTGTAATTCCTCGGTTAAGTAAATCTGTTTTATGAATCAAAGTAATTCATGTTATTGCTTAAAGTTATTTCAGAACACTCATTCTGTTATAGGCCAAAAAAAAGCCTATGCTGGGCCGTGAATGTTCTGATACTAATCGTCCGCCGTTTTTAGCAATGCCAAAGAGCAGCGTACATAATCGCGTCGTTCTTCTAGAGCACAATTTTGTTTTGTCATCGCGATTAATGCACGTTGAATTCCCATCAAATAAATAACAAGGTCTTCAATTGGCATGTCACGCACCTCACCATCAGCAATCGCATTTCTGATAATTAGTCTATAAACCTTTTTAGACTCTTCGAAAATGCTATTAACAATGTCGTTTACATTCTGATCCTGACCAGCGCGCTCAATCGCGGCTTGGTGGGCAAAGCAACCTTGATGCTCACGTTGTTCGAGTTGCTCTAACATCAAATCAAAATGTTGGACTAGGCTTTTATAATCTAACGGTTGAGAGCAAAATGGTTTAATAAACCTCTCTCTCAAGCGTTCTTTGTATCGATGCAATGTGGCGCAGTACAATTGATCCTTATCTTTAAACGTTTGATAAAGGCCGTATCGTGCAACTCCCGAACTTTTTACTACATCAGCCATCGAGCACGCTTTATAGCCCTTTCTCCAAAATAGATCGAGAGCTGCGTCTAGGACGGTTTCTGGTTTAAATTCACGAGATCTTGCCATGTGAAGCAGAATACATGTTCTGGAATATATAAGTCAATCTGTAAGGTAGTGTGAAATTGAAAAAAATAGACGATTTGTCATCAATATGGTGCGTAACTTGGCATTTGTGTTGAAATTCGCATGCCGCCCTCGCTTTCACTACCGAGTCGTGAGTTTAGTAGTTAACCCGAGGTCGCTCTTTTTATCCTTTGACTTGATAGCCACTTAGCTTCTAGACTGAGGGCGAGCTTAGGGACAAGTCGGTCGCTAATCCAAGTTACAGAATACCACAGGATATTTATTATGACCGTTGCAAGAATTACCGAAATTTCGGCATCATCAACTGAAAGTTTTGAAGACGCAGTGCGTGTAGGAATTGAGCGTGCGAGTAAAACGCTGAAAAACATCACCGGGGCTTGGGTTAAAGATCAAGAGGTTGGCATTGCTGACGGCAAGGTAACTGACTTTCGGGTGAAGTTGAAAATTACCTTCGTATTAGAATAAGGGTATCGACATTGGCTCAACGCTTAACTGGATTTTCGATGTTTTTAGAGGCGAAGGGTGTTTTTTGATGCTATATTAATTTCGTTGTCGATAAGTTTGCAGGGTAGCTTTAGTAATCGATATAGCTAGTCTTATTTTGCATACGCGATAACGGCATATAACTAAGGTAGTTAGCCTAGTGGTTTTTAATTAGTTCAATGGCTCTGAATAATTCGGGTGTTTTAGTTAATGAAGGGTTGCTGGCAGGTAATAGATCATGTTGGATGGTCTTTAATCAATTGCCAGATAGCCTCGGCTGATTTTTTCACGCTGATTTGTAACTACCTTGTTTAAGGGGTTTTTAGCATTGTTTTAGTCTGTGAAGATTAGCGCGGTAGTGAGACATAGCCTTAGCTGTCGAACTGAGTGCTACTGGCTTGGCAAGGTTAGAAAAAAGACAAATAAGTTGATACATCGGCTTTGTTAAAAAGCCTTGTGCAAGGAGGGGGTATGACTCTGAGCAATTTAATGATCGGGTGGCCGTTGCTAGTTGGGCTGGTTACGGTATGCGCCACAGTTGCGCTGTTCGCTTGGGCGACAGTGAAATATGTACGAGCCAAGACCGTCGCCGTGCAATGCAAAACTCGCATGTTGTCGGTGACTGAACGCAAGTTGTTTGACTGTTTGGTCAATGCCTTGTCGGACAAGTATTTTATTTTTGCAAAGGTTGGCCTGAAGGATTTCATAGAGCTGTCTGCGACTGCAAAATGGTTAGACCTTAATCAAATCCGGCGCGAGCTTGATAGTTACAGTGTTGATTTCATCGTGTGTAAGCAAGCTGACATGTCGGTTTTTGCGGTGGTCGAGTTAGAGCAGGCGGCTGAAGCGAAGACTAAGCGACGAAGCGAAAACTATTCGACCAAGAAAAACTGCGCGACCAAGCGAAAGCTGCGTGATAATGCAATTGCACGTGTCTGTAAGAGTGCTGATTTGAGGCTTTTCTATTTTGATGTGCGAGCAGATTACATCGAGTTGGATATCTGCAGGTTGATAACCGGTAAGTCTAAAGGTGACAGATCTAATGAAGATCGTTTGTTGGCGACTCATCAATCACAACTTACCATCGATAACTCGTCACATTCAATTTCTGGCTATGCGCGAAGTTGTCCGAAATGCCACAGTGAAGTAGTTACCAAAGTGTCGCTCAAGGGCAGCACTATTGGCGAGAAATTTCTAATGTGTCGTAAGTACCCATATTGCGACTATCGAATTGCTAAGAAGGATCTCAAGCGTGTAAAAACAATCGAGCAAGGCGAGAGCGGTAAACCTAAAACCGAAGGATTTAAGAGCAGATCTGACGATTAAACTGACGAATGAATGGTAGCACCACCTAGACAGATGCGGCCATTGTAAAACACCAGTGCTTGGCCTGGGGTTACTGCTCGTTGCGGCTGATTGAATCTTACTTTGAGCGTTTGCTCATCTATCTCTATGATCTCGCATTGATGATCCTGTTGTCGATAGCGTGTCTTCGCCGTTACTACATC
>Ga0075467_10001661_pt1 | contig 18248 bp, 18 predicted proteins | sample DEB08_DNA_9_FD_75067 | JGI IMG/M metagenome (GOLD analysis project Ga0075467, IMG submission 75067) | Aqueous microbial communities from the Delaware River and Bay under freshwater to marine salinity gradient to study organic matter... | ecosystem: Environmental > Aquatic > Marine > Coastal ... | reverse complement strand
TGATCATCGTAATACAGGCATTGGTGATCCTCTTTACGGGTGCACTAGACAATATGGTGCGCATGCCGCTCGAGCGGCTATTCCTGGCAATGAGGAGAGCAAAAACATGACAGGACCATTCAAGATAGGTGTCGATGATGACACCGGCGCAGACCTCGGCTTTGTGCTGAGCTGCCTTGCGCTTGGCATGATCTCGATGGAAGAACTTCACCAGTGGGTTCACCATGTGATCGACAATACACCCAGTGCAGACATCCCACCCCATTTGGTAGCGTTGTTGTCGGTCAAGAAACCCGCAAGCGTGCTACAATCAAGCGGAGCAGTTTTGCCCCGCATGCCGCATGATCCGTTTATCACCGATGACCGGTTCGACGCGATGCTTGGGCTGCAGTTCTTTCTGCGACGTGACAAGACCCAAGCGGTCGATATCACCCAAGCAGAGGCAGAAGCAGCCTTACGCCACAATCCAGAGGTCGCAGATCGTTTCTTTGCCCTCTTCCCGTTCCTGATGGAGAAAGCGGCCTAAATGGACTTTGGAACCCTTTTGCAGATGCTGGACGCGACATTGCGTCTGGCAACCCCGCTACTTCTGGCCTGCCTTGCAGGTCTTTATTCAGAGCGGGCCGGTATCTTTGATATCGGGCTAGAGGGTAAAATGCTGGCGGCCGCCTTTCTGTCGGCCGCTGTTGCTGCCGTTTCCGGCAGTGTCTGGCTGGGTCTGCTAGCTGGTATTGGTGCCTCGATGTTGCTGTCGGCGGTACATGGGCTCGCGTCGATTACGTTTCGCGGCAACCAGTTGATTTCAGGTGTGGCGATTAACTTTCTGGCGGCTGGTCTGACGGTTGTCATCGCCCAAAGCTGGTTTGCACAAGGTGGCCGCACGCCACAATTGTCAGGTGGCGCGCGGTTTAATCCGATCGAGCTACCCTTTGCGCAAGCCCTGCAAGATGTGCCGATTATTGGCCCGATCTACTATGAACTGATTTCCGGTCACACAATCCTTGTCTATGTGGCCCTGCTGATGGTGCCTTTGACATGGTGGATTCTGTTTCGCACCCGCTTTGGGCTTCGCCTGCGCGCTGTTGGCGAAAACCCCGCGGCCGTTGATACCGCTGGCGTTTCCGTTGTCTGGCTGCGTTTTGCCGCGGTCGGCATTTGCGGCATTCTTTGTGGCATTGCGGGTGCTTACTTGGCCACGGCCCTCCAAGCGGGCTTTGTGAAAGACATGAGTGCCGGGCGCGGATTTATCGCCCTCGCTGCACTGATCTTTGCGAAATGGCGGCCATGGTATGCGCTTTATGCCTGCCTGCTGTTCGGCTTCTTGCAGGCAATGTCATTGCGTCCCGACGTGATCGAAAACGTACTGAGCTTTAAGGTCAACGGTCAGTTCCTCGATGTGCTGCCCTATATCCTGACGGTTGTGATCTTGGCCGGTTTCGTCGGCAAGGCAATCCCACCACGCGCTGGCGGAGAACCATATGTCAAAGAACGCTAAGACGCTCGCCGATCAAATTAGAGGCGTTGCTGGGTCCGAACCTGTTCAAATCGGACTGATCCTTGGCTCTGGTCTTGGCCATATCGCCAACGAAGTTAATGGTGTCGCCATACCTTATAGTGACTTGTCCGGCTTTCCCCATGCTGGCGTATCTGGTCATAATCCAAACCTTGTGATCGGCGATCTTGAAGGCGTGCGCGTCGCTGTATTCGGCGGACGCGCACATTACTACGAAAGCGGGCGCGGTGATGCGATGCGCCTGCCATTGGAAGTGCTCAAGGAACTTGGTGCCGACACGATGATTGCCACGAATGCCGCTGGATCGATGCGGGCGGACATGCCGACGGGGTCGATCATGTGTCAGTCCGATCATATCAACTTTTCTGGCCTCAACCCGTTGATTGGCGAACCGACAGATGCACGCTTTGTTCCGATGAAAGACGCCTATGATCCGGATACCCGCAATGCTTTGCGAGCAGCAGCAAACGCAGCAGATGTCGAAATGGTAGACGGTATCTACGCTTGGTATTCTGGCCCGTCTTTCGAAACCCCTGCTGAAATTCGCGCAATTGCAATGCTGGGCGCAGATGCGGTCGGTATGTCGACGGTCCCTGAAGTGATCCTAGCGCGTTTTCTTGGCCTCAAGGCTGCTGCGATATCGACCATCACCAACATGGCTGCGGGCATGAGCAATGAAGCTATCAGCCATGAACACACCAAGGCGATGGCGCCCATCGGTGCAGCGAAGCTGGAAAAAGTGCTACGCGGCTATCTGCGTAGCCTTTCGTAAGTCCACCTGACCTACACCGATAGGTCCACGTTGCGGAATTGCTGCATTAGCAAGATCAAATGCGCCGCACCGTTTGACAGCAGTGCGCGAAAGGTTTTTGTTACACACAGCGGCACAAGCGCCCCGGAATAGCTCATGCAAATTTATCTTCCTATCGCCGAAGTTTCGGTGAACGCCTTCTTGTTACTCGGACTTGGCGGTATTGTGGGCGTTCTGTCCGGTATGTTTGGCGTCGGGGGCGGTTTTTTGATGACGCCACTTCTGTTCTTTATTGGCATTCCACCGGCGGTTGCCGTTGCCACCGAAGCGAACCAGATCGTTGCTTCCTCTTTCTCGGGTGTGCTTGCGCATCTGAAACGAAAGACGGTGGACCTCAGGATGGGCACGGTGTTGCTGATCGGGGGACTTGTTGGTTCAGGCCTTGGTATTATCCTGTTCAACTATCTCAAAGCGTTGGGTCAGGTCGAACTTCTGGTGCAGCTTTGCTATGTCGTATTCCTTGGGATGATCGGCACGCTTATGTTCATTGAAAGCCTCAAGGCTATTCGTAAGAGCAAAAAGTCTGGCGGAGTGTTCGTGCCGACGCGGCGCAAACACAACTGGGTGCATAATCTTCCCTTCAAGATGAAGTTCCGGGTCTCTGGCCTTTACATCTCAGTGATACCGCCATTGATCGTTGGTGTGCTTGTAGGTGTTCTGGCTGCGATCATGGGTGTCGGCGGCGGCTTTATTATGGTGCCTGCAATGATCTATCTGCTGGGCATGCCAACAAAAGTTGTGGTCGGAACCTCATTGTTCCAGATCATCTTTGTGACAGCGTTCACAACTATGCTGCACGCAACAACCAACTATACCGTCGATATCGTGCTGGCCGTCCTGCTGCTGGTCGGTGGCGTAGTGGGCGCGCAAATCGGAACACGTATCGGGGTTAAAATGAAGGCCGAGCAATTGCGCATCTGGTTGGCTATCATGGTGCTGGCAGTCTGCGGTAAGCTGGCTTTTGACTTGCTTATCACACCAAGCGAGTTGTTTTCACTTGGCGCAGGGGGCCACTAATGATCCGCTTATTGGTTCTATTCCTGCTACTGGCGGCACCCGTCAAAGCCGAAGAAATTGTACTGGGGCTTAGCCGTGACGAAGTGGCCATTACCGCCACTTTCCAAGGTTCTGAAATTCTGATTTTTGGCGCGATCAAACGCGACGCGCCAATCCGAACCGATAGTGATCTTGGGGTTATTGTAACCGTTGCAGGCCCCGACCTGCCTGTCACCGTGCGCAAGAAAGACCGGCGCTTGGGCATCTGGGTCAATACGGAATCTGTGGACGTTGACGTTGCACCTTCATTCTATGCAGTCGCCACAAACCGCCCGCTGGAAGAAATCCTGACCTTCACCGAAGACCTGAACACGCGCATCAGCACCCAACGCGCTATTCGGTCTGTTGGAGCAACAATAGATAATGCCCAGAGCTTCACCGAGGCGCTGATCCGTATCCGTTCTGATCAGGGGCTGTATTTGAAACTGCCGACAGGTGTTCTGGTGCAAGAAGAGTCCCTATTCCGGACTTTAATTCCTATGCCCGCGAATTTAACCGAAGGCGACTACAAGGCCGAGATTTATCTTACGCGCGGCGGGCAGATCGTTGATCTGTATTCGACGACTATCCCCGTAAAGAAAGTCGGGCTAGAGCGGTGGTTGTATAACCTTGCCCACGAAAACGCTTTTCTTTACGGCCTGATGTCCCTGTCAATTGCGATTGCCGCAGGTTGGGGTGCTTCTGCCGTGTTCACGCTGCTGCGCCGTTAACCACGCCCGATATGCGGCATCTTGGTTGCCATGATCATCATTGATTGAACGTTCGCTTCTGGCGGCAAAGTCGCCATGTGGAACACGGACCGCGCCACATCTGAAACTGCCATGCTGGGCAGGGGATCAAGCCCTTGCGCGGCACGCGCCTTTTCAAGGTTCACCACCAGATCCGTTCGCGCGTTACCGATATCAATCTGCCCGCAAGCAATATCAAAAGCGCGCCCGTCCAACGACAAAGTCTTAGTCAAACCGCTGACTCCGTGCTTCGTCGTCGTATAGCAAACCGACCCTTCACGCGGCGTATAGGCCGAAATCGACCCGTTGTTAATAATGCGCCCACCTTGTGGGGTTTGATTGCGCATTTGCCGGAATGCGGCGCGTGCACACAAAAACATGCCCGTTAGATTGACGTCCAGCACCTGTTTCCAATCACCCAACGCGATCTGGTCAATCGTTGTCTGCGGACCAAACATACCCGCGTTATTGAACAAAACATCTAAATGCCCAAATCCGGCAAACGCCGCATCAACTGCTGGCTCGTCAGTCACATCACAAGGAAAATGCACTGCGTTGTCGTGAACGACCTCGGCCAATGCATCCGCTCGTCGCGCGATCAACCCGACGCGCCAGTTCTTTGAAAGAAAATATTCTGCCGTCTCTCGGCCGATACCGCTGCTGGCACCCGTGATGATGATTGATTTCATATTTCTTCACTTTTCAACTCAAGTGGCATTGCAGGGACTTCAAGATCGTCAACGCGCAAGATGCCATGCGGTCGCCCAAGACGATTCCGGACAACCCAGCGCAACTGCGTTTCGGCGCGGGTAATTGCGACATAAGTCAGGCGTTTCCATAGCGGTTGCCCCGCCTCGATCCGACCCATCCGTGAGGCGGCATAAATGTCAGGGGCGAAAACCTGCACAGTGTCCCATTGCGAACCCTGCGCCTTGTGAATTGTAACCGCAGCACCATGCAAAAAGGTGGCCCCCATGCGGGCAGCAAACGGGATAAAGGGTTCCGCGTCACCCTCTTGTTCGATCTTCACGATGGAAGCGGCACTGACCTGAGGGTCTTCTGCACCCATCACGTGCAGTCGCGAAAAACCTGGTTTGCGCCCAGGTCCAAGATAGATAACTTGCGCGCCCTTAATTAGCCCTCGCGCCTCTAGATCAAGTCGTTTCTTACGGTGTTTGAGAGGCAATTCAATGCCGTCACAGACCAATGGCTCACCTGCCAGCAGCTCATCGACTGGGGCGTTGAATGCTGCACGAAACGCATGGATCAAGCGAATACGCGTTGCATTTCGCCACACCAAACAGGGCGACCGCGCCATCAAATCCGCCTCGACCCGTTGGGCCATCACAACGCGTTCATCCACTTTTGCAGCATCTTCGACCATCTGCTCGAAGTTGCGAAAATCAAGCTGGGGATCAGCCAAAGCATGGGCCAAATCAAGGATAGGATTGCCCGCATCTTGACGGTGAATGCGGCTAAGGGTCAAAACGCGCGGCGCAGGCAGTGTCTCGAACACCATTCCGCCGCTGGACTGAACCGGAGGCAACTGTGCGGGATCACCGAATAACAAAAGCGTCGGAAAGATCTCTTGCAGGTCTTCAAATTGCTTAGCGTCCAACATTGAACTTTCATCGACAAAGCCGATATCCAAAGCCTCTTCGCGTCGCTTCCAACCTGTTATGAAATCGCTGCCCCGTAGGCCCGCTGCCGCAAGTGCGGCTGGAATTGATTTATTGATCTGATAAGACGCAAATGCACGATCAAGAGCGACCTCGGTCAGCCCTTCGATGTCAGGTTTTTCACCCTGCCCAGCCAACCATTCTGCGACCTTTTCATACTCGGGGTCATAGACTGGCGTATAGAGTATCCGGTGGATCGTCGTCGCAGGCACGCCGCGATTACGCAGGACACTGGCGGCTTTGTTTGTCGGGGCCAGAATGGCCAAAGTGCGACGATCCTTGCGCTTTCGCCCTTCCCAGTCGCCTGAAATAACATCAACGCCCGCCTCTTCAAGTGCATGGTAAAGCTTGGCCAACAGCATGGTTTTACCCGACCCTGCCTTGCCGATCACAGCCAGAACCGAAGTGTTATCCGTTTGCGGCGGTTGCAGCAGACTGTCGTCCAAATCGATGCCTGACTGGCGCAGTGCAGTCGCAATGCTATCCCAAGCCTCTGCCTGATCGTCCGAAAATGTGATGGTAGGCGCGTTCATAGCCCGACTGTATCTGGACCCATCCAGCGCTGCCAGCGCTATTGGACATCTACAGCATCCAAGACTTCAAGGACCAACTATTGTCGATCTTTGCGCGCGGCATCAGATGGAACGCTGTCTTGCGCCGACCATGAAGCAGAATAGCGACGCCTTGCGGCAACTTCTACGGCGGCGATAATCATCGCCTCGTCCAATTGCGCACATAACAGTGGCATCTCGTTCTGTTCGGCAAACGACCGAATGTCAGCGAGAACGTCGATGATCCAATCTTGGCCCATGCGTGACTGTCGCTGCGAAACGTTAATTATCTCTTAACGATTTACTGCTTTGAAGGGAAAACTGCGTAAAAAAGGGGCGCAGTCAACTTCTACCGCGCCCAGCTTGGGAATAAGATAGACTTATCGGTTTTGCGCCGCTTCCAAAGTGTCTTCGAACGTGCGCAAACCCATCACAGGGGCTTGGACCAACACGGCCATGTTGCCCGGTTTGTGTTCGTTGCGGCGCATCTTGGTGTGGGCCTCTGGAATTGCAGCCCAGCCAAAACACTCAGACATGCAAGGATCCAGTCGCTGTTCACGCATCAGATTATTTGCTGCGCTCGCTTGCTTGAGGTGCGCAAAGTGGCTGCCCTGCAAACGCTTTTGGTGCATCCACATATAGCGGACGTCAAATGTACAATTGAAACCGGTCGTGCCTGCACAGATCACAACCATGCCGCCTTTCTTGCACACAAGAGACGAGACAGGAAACGTCGCCTCGCCAGGGTGTTCAAAGACCATGTCAACGTTGATGCCCTTGCCTGTAATCGCCCAGATTGCCTTGCCAAACTTGCGCGCTTCTTTCAGCCAAGTGTTGTACTCTGGCGTGTTCACTGTTGGCAGTTGCCCCCAGCAATCAAAATCATTGCGGTTGATCACACCTTTCGCACCCAATGACATCACGAAATCGCGCTTGCTCTCGTCGCTGATCACACCAATCGCATTCGCGCCTGCGGTATTGATCAACTGGATCGCATAGGAACCCAAACCACCAGATGCACCCCAAACCAATACGTTCTGGCCGGGCTTAAGATCGTGCGGTTCGTGACCAAAAAGCATCCGATAGGCCGTTGCAAGGGTCAGCGTGTAGCAGGCACTTTCTTCCCACGTTAGATGCTGCGGGCGTGGCATAAGCTGTTGTGACTGGACACACGTAAACTGTGCAAAGGATCCGTCAGGGGTTTCGTAGCCCCAAATCCGCTGGCTTTCGGAAAACATCGGATCGCCACCGTTGCATTCCTCGTCATCGCCATCGTCTTGGTTACAGTGGATGACAACTTCATCGCCAACTTTCCAGCGCTTCACCTTGTCACCGACCGCCCAAACGATCCCTGCCGCATCCGAGCCTGCGATGTGGAATTCAGCCTTATGCACATCAAACGGGCTGATTGGCACGCCAAGTCCGGCCCAAACGCCGTTATAGTTCACACCAGCAGCCATGACCAAAACCAGGACTTCATTGCTGTCTGGCTTGGGGCAGTCAACGACTTCTAACTGGAATGCCTGTTCGGGTTCGCCGTGGCGTTCGCGCCGGATTGTCCAAGCGTGCATCTGCGCAGGGACATAGCCCAAAGGTGGCATCTCGCCGACTTCGTACAAGTCCTTTTGAGGCGCGGTGTAAGGTGCCCCATGGGCAGATTGGTCAAGGGCCATCTCAGTCTCCATCAATCAGTTTCCGTATTTTGCCGCACCGCAGAATCGATGCTGTCCTGCATTGGATACTCGATTGAAAAGTAACTTTGCAACCCGAAATGGTCAATTTTTGTAATTTAATTACTCTGCAACTGCAGCAATTTCGTCGGAATTTTCTGCAACCGCATCAAAATGATGCGAAATAGAGTTCGCATAGAAGGCCAGAACAGGCTGCCCGAGTGGTGTGACATGGATACCGTCGTCTGATTCCTTGACTAGCTTACGCGCCGAAAGCCGACTGATTGCATCGCGCACAATCTCTTGGGGATTGCGGCGTGGACAAGGCAGGTCACGCTCTTTCAAGAAAGCAACCGAGCGCGCAACCGCTATTTCCAAATCGGGAATGGAGATTGGTTCGCTACTCAGAATATGTCGCGCTACCAGTGGCACTCCCAGGACTGGGGTGACGTTGGCAATGCGTTGCATCAATTCTTCCGCAATCGCAGTCGTCAGATCAGTATCGCCTTCACTGTGATACTTCGACAATTCCAGCGGTTCGCCAAAACTGACCGAAGCCGTCCCGAAACCGCGAAACTGGCGTGTGATCCGTAACAAAATGTGCCGCCCCACCCGCTTGAAGACAGACAGAAGCGATGGACTGAAGCGGCGCGTACCAGAGTGATCAGCCTTGATCAGGATCGTATCTTCGAGAACGCGGTCGTAGTTGATCGCAACAGGCACAAAGATCACTTCGCGTATCGCTGGATCAAAATCTTCCACAATATAGTTAAGAAGGCCCATGCGTGGCGGGGCAAGCAATCCGTTCAAACTTAACCCGCCTTCGGGGAAAACAGCCTGACTTACACCACCGCGTGTGGCCATTTGCACATAGCGGGCAAGGACTTTGCGATAAAGCGCGCCACGCGATCTGCGCCTGATAAAATATGCACCCATTGCACGAATGACCGCTGACAGCGGCCAAACTCGCGCCCATTCGCCCACGGCATAAGACAACGCCCCGGCATTCGCCGCCAGATAAGTCACCAGCACGTAGTCCATGTTGCTGCGGTGATTGATGACAAAGACCACCGCTGCGTCGGGATCAATCTTTTCCAACCGTTTGCGATCAAAGGTGCCCAATTTGATCCGGTATAGCGATTTCGAAAGCCAGCGCGCCAACCTGATGCCAAAGCCGAAATAAGCTGTCGCAGAAAACGACGGTACGATCTCGCGGGCATAACGGCGGGCCTTTTCAAACGCGACGTTCTCGGGGATCTTTTCTTTGCGTGCGTGTTCCACGATGGCTTGCGTAACCTGAGGGTCGTATATCAAGCGCTGAATCATGTCGTAGCGACGCGCCAGCTTGAATGGCTCGATCGGCCGCTGCAGACGCTTGTTCACCTTTGCGATCACACGCTCAGCCCTTTTGCGGAAAAACCACCGCACGGACGGGAACAAGAAATGCGACGCAAAAGTGACCCCTGCAAACAGGAGAATCAAAACAAAAACCCAGATAGGTATAGAGACAGTTTGCGTCATTGTGTGAAGGTGACAGGGAACGCAAGGAAGGTAAATCCCGCTATGCCGCAACGCAGCGAATTGACAGCGCCACAAAATGTCCGATAAACACGCTGGTGAGTAATTTAATTACCCAAATTGATTCAGGAGTACCCCGCATGTCGCAACCGCAGAAAGATCGCCCTTGGCTGTTTCGGACGTACGCAGGTCACTCTACCGCAAAGGCATCGAATGAACTGTACCGCGGGAACTTGGCCAAAGGGCAAACCGGTCTTTCCGTCGCATTTGATCTGCCGACACAAACCGGCTATGACAGCGATCACATCCTAGCCAAAGGCGAAGTTGGTAAAGTCGGCGTGCCAGTCAACCACTTGGGTGACATGCGTGCCTTGTTCGACAATATCCCGCTAGACCAGATGAACACCTCAATGACGATCAACGCAACCGCCCCTTGGTTGTTGTCGCTCTATATCGCTGTGGCCGAGGAACAAGGCGCAGACATCAGCGCATTGCAAGGCACCGTGCAGAACGACATCATCAAAGAGTATCTGTCGCGCGGCACATATATCTGCCCGCCGGAACCTTCATTGCGGATGATCACAGATGTCGCGGCTTATACCCGGGAAAATCTGCCCAAATGGAATCCGATGAACGTGTGTTCCTATCACCTGCAAGAAGCAGGTGCGACACCCGAGGAAGAACTGGCATTTGCATTGGCAACTGCCACAGCCGTTTTGGATGACCTGAAAGGCAAAGTGCCTGCCGAACATTTTCCTGCAATGGTCGGGCGTATTTCATTTTTCGTTAATGCCGGTATTCGGTTTGTGACTGAACTTTGCAAAATGCGCGCATTCGTTGAGCTTTGGGACGAAATTTGCGCGACACGCTACAACGTTGAAGACGCGAAGTACCGGCGTTTCCGCTATGGTGTGCAGGTCAATTCGCTTGGACTAACCGAACAGCAGCCCGAAAATAACGTTTACCGTATTCTGCTTGAAACGCTTGCAGTGACGCTTTCCAAAAATGCCCGCGCACGTGCCGTGCAATTACCAGCATGGAATGAAGCGCTCGGTTTGCCCCGCCCTTGGGACCAGCAATGGTCATTGCGTATGCAACAAATTCTCGCCTACGAGACCGACCTCTTGGAATTTGATGATCTCTTTGATGGAAACCCTGCAATTGATCGCAAGGTAAACGAATTGAAAGACGGCGCACGCGCTGAATTGGCACAAATCGACGGTATGGGTGGCGCAGTCGGTGCGATCGCCTATATGAAATCGCGCTTGGTCGAAAGTAATGCCGCACGTATCGGTGGTATTGAACGCGGTGACACTACGGTTGTCGGCGTAAACAAATGGCAAACGGGTGAACCCTCTCCGCTGACCGCTGGCGACGACGCAATCATGGTCGCGGATCCGAAGGCCGAGGCCGACCAATTGAACCGATTGTCGCAATGGAAATCGACCCGTGATAACAATGCCGTTCAATTGGCTCTCGCCTCTCTACGCGCCGCTGCAAAAGACGGCAGCAACGTGATGCCCCCATCAATCCAATGCGCACGCGCAGGTGTCACGACAGGTGAATGGTCGGACGTAATCCGCAGTGTCTTCGGGCAATACCGTGCCCCAACAGGCGTTAGCAGCAACCAATCCAACAGAACTGAAGGACTGGAGGAATTGCGCGAACAGGTTGATCTGGTCAGTGCGGCGTTGGGCCGCCGCCTGAAGTTCCTTGTCGGCAAACCAGGGCTAGATGGCCATTCAAATGGCGCCGAACAAATCGCCACACGCGCGCGAGATTGCGGCATGGATATCGACTATGAAGGCATTCGGCTAACGCCCGAAGAAATCGTGACCGCTGCCCAAAACGGCAATGTCCATGTTATCGGACTTTCCATTCTTTCTGGTTCACACATCCCGCTTGTGTCCGATGTTATGGCGCGTTTGAAGACAGCAGGGATTACACATATTCCAGTCATTGCGGGTGGTATTATTCCCGAAGACGACGCACGTGAATTGCGCGCTTTGGGTGTGGCGAAAGTCTATACGCCCAAAGATTTTGAATTGAACAAAATCATGGCTGACATCGTGACACTGGTTGATCCGCGCTCTGTTGCAGCTGAATAATCGGCGAATTTCTACGCTTTAGTATAGGCAATACGCTTTACGGGTGGTCGTGAAGAAAACTGGTGCTATTCCCTTTCTCCGAAAAACGGGAGTCTGTTGTCATGAAATTTGACCTGAAAAATATGTCGCGCAAAGAGTTAGAAAAACTCAAAGCGAATGTCGAAAAGGCACTCGCGAAACTATCTGCGGCCGATAAAAAGGCAGCGCTTGTCGCTGCGGAAAAAGCCGCCGCCGCACATGGTTTTTCGCTTGCTGAAATCACCGGTGATGCAGCACCCCGCAAACCAAAGACGGGTCCCAAAAAGATTTCTGCCCCAAAATACAAAAACCCGGCGGACGTAACCCAGACCTGGACTGGCAAAGGGCGTCAACCCGATTGGTTCAAAGCTGCAATTGCTGCGGGCACGACACCCGACGCAATGGAAATCTAGGTTTCACCTTTCCGACGTTGTGACATAAACTGGGCTTCTGACATACCGGAGGCCCACAAATGACAATCCACATCGGCGCAAAAAAGGGCGATATCGCCCCTACTGTTCTTATGCCCGGCGATCCTTATCGCGCAAAATGGGCCGCAGAAACTTTCCTCAAAGACGCCCGCTGCATCAATGAGGTGCGCGGCATGCTGGGCTTCACCGGTACATGGAACGGCCATCCGGTCACGATCCAAGGCTCTGGCATGGGCATGCCGTCTTTGTCGATTTACGCAAACGAATTGATCCAGGATTATGACGTCCAAACGCTGATCCGCATCGGATCCTGCGGTGGTATGCAGGATCACGTCGGTATTCGCGATGTCATCCTTGCGATGACGGCTTCGACGCTGTCCACCCCGTCGCGCGGTATTTTCAAGGAATTGAACTTTGCGCCTTGCGCCGATTATGGACTACTTGCCGCTGCACATGACGCCGCAAAGGCAAAGGGCGTGCCAACCCATGTCGGCGGAATCTATTCATCGGACGTGTTTTATGACGAACGCCCCGACCTGAACGAACAGATGGTCCGTCACGGCATCCTTGGCGTCGAAATGGAGGCAGCCGAGCTATACAATCTTGCCGCCCGCCATCGTCGCCGCGCCTTGGCCGTCTTAACGGTCAGCGACCACCTGATCACTCACGAGGCATTGCCTGCAGAAGAACGTGAACGTTCGTTCGGGGATATGGTCGAAATCGCGCTGACGGCTGCTTTCGCATGAAACAACGTAAGTTAGGCGCTTCCGGCCCCGATGTTGGCGCACTGGGACTGGGGTGTATGTCGTTTGGCGGGCTGACAGGCCCTACGAACGAGACCGACAGTTTTGCCGTGCTTGATCGCGCGTGGGATATGGGGATGACCCATTTCGACACTGCAAATATCTACGGGCCATATACGTCCGAACAGGTCATGGGGCGCTGGCTTGCCGCACGCGGTCACAAACCGAGCATCGCAACCAAAGCCAGCATCACCCGCGCTGCTCACCATCCAATCAGCAACGATCCCGCCTATCTTCAGGCGGAACTGGAAGGGTCCTTCAAGCGCCTTGGCGTCGATCATGTCGACCTGTTCTACATTCATCGACGCGAACCTGCGATCCCAGTCGAAGACGTTGCTGGCTTTATGGGTCGCTTGATTGACGCAGGAAAAATTGGCGGTTGGGGCATGTCAGAGGTGTCACCAACGACTTTGCGCCGTGGCCATGCAGAAACACCAGTGACCGCAGTCCAAAACGAGTACTCGCTCTGGACCAGATTACCCGAGCTGGGCTTGCTGCAAGAATGTAACCGCTTGGGCGTTGCATTCGTGGCCTTCTCGCCCTTGGCGCGCGGTGTTTTCGGGCGCAGCGTGATCGATCCGGCCCACTCCGATTTCGGCGCGTTCCGGCTGGAAATGCCCCGCTTTCAAGCCCCCAACTGGGCGCAGAACAAGTCACGTGCGCAAGCGTTCCAGACACTCGCCGCAGAATACGGGCACAACGCACCTGCCTTGGCACTGGCCTGGCTATTGGCGCAGGGCGATCACGTAATCCCCATTCCTGGCAGTCGAACTGCAACCCATGTCAGTGATTGGGACGGTGCCGATCAGATCGAACTCACACCGGATCTGGCAGCGAAGATCGACGCAATCCTGCCTGTCGGATGGGCGTGGGGTGACCGCTATAGTGAAGCGCAATCCAAAGTGCCCGAACGCTACTGCTGAACGCAAAACGCCGCCCTCATCGGGGCGGCGCTTTTCATTCGATTAGTGTGATTCAGACGACCCGCTCAACCATCATGCCCTTAATGTGCGAAATCGCAGCGGCAGGGTTCAGACCCTTCGGGCAGGTCTTGGCGCAGTTCATAATCGTGTGGCAACGGTAAAGCTTGAATGGATCCTCCAATTCATCCAGGCGCTCGCCTGTCGCCTCGTCGCGGCTGTCGATGATCCAACGGTAAGCATGCAACAAAGCGGCTGGTCCAAGGTAGCGATCACCGTTCCACCAATATGACGGGCAAGACGTAGAACAACACGCGCACATCACACATTCATAAAGACCATCCAGCTTCTTGCGGTCATCAATCGACTGCTTCCACTCTTTGGCCGGGCGGTTTGTTTTTGTCTCAAGCCACGGCATCACAGAGGCGTGCTGCGCGTAAAAATGGGTCAGATCAGGGATCAAGTCCTTGATGACAGGCATGTGCGGCAGCGGGTAAATCTTCACGTCGCCTTTGACCTCGTCCATGCCATAGATGCAGGCTAGGGTGTTGATCCCGTCGATGTTCATCGCACACGATCCACAAATGCCTTCACGACAAGAGCGGCGGAAGGTCAGCGTCGGGTCAGTCTCGTTCTTGATCTTGATCAGCGCGTCCAAAATCATCGGGCCGCAGCTATCCATGTCCACAAAATATGTATCTAGTTGCGGGTTTTTCCCGTCATCCGGGTTCCAGCGATAAACCTGAACCTTGCGCAAATTAGTTGCACCATTCGGCTTTGGCCAGGTCTTGCCCACATTCATGCGGGAATTCTTGGGAAGTGTCAGTTGTACCATGGTATAATCCTTCTCACCCGCACATTGTATCTTTTGAACGCATCAAGAACAACGCCTGTTCACGCGCAAATGAGTACATAAGCGCGGCATTTTAGCGGAAGTCGTCAATAAGGTGGCATCATATTGGGATATCTGGACCGCAAGTCCTAGTATCCGCTTCGTCATACCAAGAGTTTGTACTGAAGATAGGTTGGCGCAACGCGTCGCACAGCTTTTCTATGTGGTTCTTTTGGGGTCATAAGCTTACTCTGTGACGTAACAAAAGGATCAGTTTATGTTTGCACTAGCATCGGCATCATTGAGCGAGAGTTCGCAAACATTTGTCCGCCAGCACGGAAAGATGATTTCTCCGGGCAAGACTGTTTTTGTCTCGCTCGAGAAGTCCCAAACCCCGCCACTTTCCGGACCACATCTATACGTGGGTAGCCGACCTGCTGTGGTTGTAGACGGGAAATCGCGCAAAGCCTTATCGATCCTAAGCATTTTCCGAAGCAGAAACGATGTGATCGCCGGGTTTTTGCGTGAGCACAACGTCACGACGATGATGGCAGAGTTCGGCGGATTGGGCTGGAAACTGCTGCCCGCGGCACAAAAAGCTGGTTGCGCCTATTTTGTGCATTTCCACGGATATGACGCATCCAAAAAGCTCAACTCTCCAAAAACCGTCCGGCAATACCAAACGCTTTTTGAACAAGCCCAAGGGTTTTTTGCACCGAAACAATTCTTGGCCGACAAACTGATCGCGATTGGTTGCCCGAAAGACGCGATAATCGTCACCCCCTGCGGCGTTGAACCTAACGCATTTGCGCTGTCTGCCCGCTTGCCGCAAAAATGTCTGGCGGTCGGACGATTTGTTGAAAAGAAAGCCCCACTTGTCACTATCGCTGCATTTGCAGCGGCCGCGAAAAGCAGGCCCTCCGCCCATCTTGATTTCATCGGTGATGGACCGCTGCTCGGGGAATGCCAACGTTATGTGGCGAAGCACCAGCTAAGCGATAAGATTACTTTGCACGGTGTAGCACCGCACCAGAAGGTAAAAGAACTGATGGCCAATGCCAGTCTCTTTCTGCAACATTCAGTCACCGCATCCGATGGAGATACCGAAGGATTACCTGTCGCGATCCTTGAAGCAATGGCGTCTGGCCTTGCGGTTGTTTCGACAAAACACAGCGGCATTCCCGAGGCAGTGATCGACGGGCAACATGGGTTTTTGGTCGCAGAGCATGACGAAACAGCGATGGCAGACGCGATCAACACCCTGATGGACGATCACGAAATGGTTGAACGACTTGGAGATCAGGCGCGCGCGAGGGCCATTTCTAACTTTTCAGCAGAGCGTTCGGCGTCGCTTATCCGTGAGAAGATGGGGATCGTTTTGTAGGTAGTTTCCCTATCCAATTTCCACCTAAAAAAGTCGGCTCTACATCGTCCGCAAACGCACGGGTCTGATTGGGACTTCACCTGTCAGATTCATTACACAGCTTTCGTAGACCGCCAATGGGTCGCGCCCCATGATTGCGTCCGAAGTAATACCGATGCTCGCGCTTCCAAACGCGCCGGTGCGATTGTTAACACCCATCGTCAGGCCCAATTCAGGCCCTTGCGCTGCGCGTGCACGCTCTTCGCATTGATCCGCGGCGGCTTCAGGCGAAATTGGGGTGCAAGCCGCCAGCCCGATCACGCAAACAGTGAGGACTGTCAAACCACGCACTAGAACGTCCGTTCTTTTGGCGCGATCTTGGCTTCAGATATCCCGCCTTCGGCTTCTGTGGTTAGTCCTTTAGTAATGACAGGACGATAGCTCAACTTGACCTTGGCACCATCAACATGACTGATCGTGTGTACACGCCAGTTTTCGTCATCACGCGTGGAATAATCCTCGTGCGCATGCGCGCCACGGCTTTCCTTGCGCGCCTCGGCACCAACAATCGTGGCAAGTGCGTTTGGCATCAGGTTAGTCAGCTCCAGTGTTTCCATCAGGTCGCTGTTCCAGACCATGCTACGGTCCGTCACAAACAGATCATCCATTTTGCCGGCGATCTTGGTCATCTTCTTGACGCCTTCAGCCAGCGTATTATCGGTCCGGAATACCGCCGCGTCAGCCTGCATCGCCTGTTGCATTTCCAACCGCAACTCTGGTGCGCCGACGCTGCCTTTGGCGTGACGCAATCCGTCAAACCGGTCAAAGCATGCATCGACTGACGCTTGGTTCAGTGTCGGGTTGGCGGCTTTGCGGTCCACGACTTCACCTGCGCGAATCGCAGCCGCACGGCCAAAGACCACAAGGTCGATCAGGCTGTTTGATCCCAAACGGTTGGCGCCATGCACAGATGCACAGCCCGCTTCACCGACAGCCATCAGGCCCGGAACGACCGCAGTTGGGTCCTTCTTGGTCGGGTTCAAAACTTCGCCATGATAGTTCGTCGGAATACCGCCCATGTTGTAGTGTACGGTCGGGAGGACAGGGATCGCTTCTTTGGTCACATCAACGCCTGCGAAGATACGCGCTGATTCAGAAATACCCGGCAGGCGTTCGGCCAAAGCAGATGCAGGCAAGTGGTTCAGGTTCAGGTGGATATGGTCGCCATTCGCCCCCACACCGCGGCCTTCACGAATTTCCATCGTCATACAGCGACTGACATAGTCACGCGGGGCAAGGTCTTTGTAGTTGGGCGCATAACGCTCCATAAAGCGTTCGCCTTCGGAGTTGGTCAGATAACCACCCTCACCACGGGCACCTTCGGTGATCAAGCAGCCAGCGCCGTAAATACCGGTTGGGTGGAACTGCACGAATTCCATATCCTGCAAAGGCAGACCCTGACGGGCCACCATGCCGCCGCCATCACCCGTGCAAGTGTGGGCCGACGTCGCAGAGAAATAAGCGCGGCCATAGCCACCCGTTGCCAGAACCACAGTCTTCGCGTTGAAGACGTGCATGGTGCCGTCGTCCAGCTTCCATGCGATCACGCCCTGGCAGACGCCATCTTCGGACATAATCAAATCAAGCGCGAAATATTCGATGTAGAATTCGGCCTGCTGTTTCAGCGATTGACCATAAAGCGTGTGCAAGATTGCGTGGCCGGTGCGGTCGGCTGCGGCGCAGGTCCGCTGCACCGGTGGGCCTTCGCCAAATTCGGTTGTGTGACCACCAAAGGGGCGCTGATAAATCTTGCCCTCTTCGGTGCGCGAAAACGGCACGCCGTAGTGCTCCAGCTCGTAAACCGCTTTGGGGGCTTCACGCGCCAGATACTCCATCGCGTCGGTATCACCCAACCAGTCAGAACCTTTAACTGTGTCATACATGTGCCACTGCCAGCTATCCGGTCCCATGTTGCCAAGGGACGCCGCAATGCCGCCTTGTGCGGCGACAGTGTGCGAGCGTGTCGGGAACACCTTTGTGATACAGGCCGTGCGCAGCCCTTGTTCAGCAAGGCCCAACGTCGCGCGTAGACCGGCACCACCAGCGCCTACAACAATTGCGTCGTAGGTGTGGGTTTCATATTCATATGCAGCCATAAAAAGTGCTCCGCGGGAATTAAAGGGCGATACGGACGATTGCGAAAATCGCAAATGCCGCCGCACCGTAGGACAGGCAGATCATGCCGAT
>Ga0075467_10001660_pt1 | contig 18254 bp, 13 predicted proteins | sample DEB08_DNA_9_FD_75067 | JGI IMG/M metagenome (GOLD analysis project Ga0075467, IMG submission 75067) | Aqueous microbial communities from the Delaware River and Bay under freshwater to marine salinity gradient to study organic matter... | ecosystem: Environmental > Aquatic > Marine > Coastal ... | reverse complement strand
TTTGCCGCTGAATGGCTTGCGCGTGCTCGATGCCGCCGCGCGCCATCTCAGCTTCACCAAGGCGGCTGACGAGCTGGCGGTAACCCCGGCTGCGGTCGGTCAGCAAATTCGTGCGCTGGAAGACATGCTGGGCGTGGTGATGTTTCGCCGTACCCCCAAGGGGCTGGAGCTGACCGACGAGGCTTCGGCCGGGCTGGATGCGCTGCGCTCCGGTTTCCTGCAATTTGAAGAGGCGGTCCGGGCGATGCAGTCGGGCCAGTCCTCGCACAAGCTGACGATCGCCGCGCCGCGCGATTTCACCCAGAAATGGCTGAATGAGCGATTGTCGAGATTTTCCGCTGACCATCCCGACACCAGTTTCGCGCTGGTTGCCGCCGATGACGAAATTGATTTTACCGAGGCCAATCTGGACGTGGCAATCTGGCTCGGCGACGGGCCGGGGAAGCATGAGGGCAGGATGCTCGGCGATACCGTGTTCGTGAAGGTCGCCGCTCCGGGGATCAATGGCGGCAACAAGATCGACTGGCCCGGCTGCCCGATTTCCGAAGGCGAGGAAACGCTGATGCGGGTTGCCGACGGCGGGCTGGCGATTGAAGCCGCAGCCAATGGCTTCGGCTATGCCTGGGTTCCGAAGATGCTGGTCCAACGCGATCTGGCGGCTGGCCGGGTCGAGATCATCGGCGAGGACAGTGTGTCGTCGCGAGGCTACTGGCTGATGGCGCCGCTGCCGCAATGGCGGCAGCAAAAGGTGAAGGCCCTGGTCGAAGCTCTCGCCAGCGCTTAGCCTTGCGCGACTTGTGGTTCCGGCCTAGTGCATATCCCTGGATTGGGGGATTTTCATGATCAGACTCTGGTTTATTGTAGCAGTCGCATTTTTCTTCGCCGCCAGCAGCGTCGAGGCCAGAAAGGTCGCCCTGATCATCGGCAATGCCGGATATATCAATACCAGCCCGCTGGAAAATGCCGACAATGATGCGAATCTGGTGGCGGATTCGGCCAGAAAGGCCGGTTTTGATGAAGTCATCGTCGCTCTCGACCAGTCCGTTGACGATTTTCGACTGACCCTGCGGCGTTTTCGGGAAACGGCCGATGGAGCCGATGTCGCCATGGTCTATTATGCCGGTCACGGTCTGGAAGGGCAGGGCGAAAACTGGCTGGTCCCGATCGATGCGGAGCTCAATTCCAGTTTTGATCTGCCGTTCGAAACGATCAACCTCAACCGCCTGATGGAAACCGTGTCGGGCGCACAGGTTCGCGTGGTGGTGCTGGATGCCTGCCGCAATAATCCCTTTGCCAACAGCTGGCGCGCCGGATCCCGGGCGGTTACCCGCGGTCTCGCCGGAATCGATGTCGACGATGTCCTGGTGATCTATGCGGCCGCGCCGGGCCAGACCGCCAGCGACGGCGATGGAGCCAATTCTCCCTTTGCCGTTTCCCTGGCCGCCCGATTGCCGGAGCCGGATTTGCCGCTGCAGCTGCTCGGCGGAACGGTGCGGGATGATGTGCTGAAAGCCACCGGCGGCAAACAGCGTCCGTTTGTCAGCGCCAGCATCACCGGTACGCCAATCTATCTGACGCCGCGCCGTCCGGAACCCGCGCAAGCTGCTTCAAACGCTGCATCCGATGCCGCCGCTCCCGCTGTCAACCAGCAAGAGCTGGAAGGCATTACCTGGCGCGGCGCGCTTGCCACCGACAGCGTCAGCGCTTTCAGCACCTATTTGTCGCTCTTCCCGAGCGGTCAATATGCCGCTCTGGCGGCCGAGAGGATTTCCGCGCTGCTGGCTTCTCCGGTCGTGCTTGCCAAGCCAAGCGGCACCGCGCCTGCCAGCACCGGCAAGACCATCCGTATCTCCAACTTGACGATCCGCAATGTGAAACTGACCGGATTTCTGGGCATGCCCGATGACCTGTTCCTGCGGTTCAACAATGGCGAACGCTACCCGGATACGGGCAACAAGAACCAGAAATTCAAGAAGGGCGACAGCTGGACGATCAGCGACAGCTTCGAACTGACCGATCCGGTCGTGTTCAAGGTGATGGAATTTGACACGATTGGCGGCCATGACACGATTGGCACGGTGGCGGTCAGTTCCACGCCAGGCAGCTATACGCAAACCATGAATGGTGACCGCAGCGAATATATCATCACTTATGACGTGAGCGAGATAGACCAGCCCTAGCCCGGCTCCGTCATCGCCAGCATGCGCCCGGTCCGGCCGGGCTATTGCTCCACCAGCAGAGTCACCAGCCGCGTGGTCAGGGCCAGCAGCTCGCTTTCTCGCAGCGACTGTTCCCCGTTGTTCCAGTTGACCGACAGCGCATAGCCTTTCCCCGTCTTCGAGCGCAGCAGGAAATTATAGGACAGCACGCCGGGCTCCGATCCGCCCTTGTAGCCCAGATAGGTCCATTTGCCTGCGGCGTCCCGGCCGATACCCGGGTTGATTGATAAAATGGTCCGGCTTTGCGCGCTCGCATGGCGGTCCAGATAGGCGAGCAGCCGGACGATATCTGCCGGTGTCGCAAACCATTCCAGCTGATCGATAAAGATCGGCCTGTTGGTCAGCAGACGGGAATCGAGGCTGTCCAGCGTCAGGTCGCGGTCGAACGCGGCGAGCAGCTTTTCCCGTTCTTCCGGGCCGGCGGCGAGGTACCGGGCTCTGCGGTCAGCGTGGACCGGCATTTTCAGCGCGGATGCCTGCCGGGTCATCAGCAAGGGGCGCAGTTCATCCGGCTGGTGATGGCCGGTGGCGCGCACCATCCGGGCCAGACTGTCCTGCCCGATGATCCGGATCAGCGTGTCGGTGGCGCTATTGTCGCTGATCGAGATCATCAACGTCGCCAGCGTGTGCAGGGTGACCGGTGCCCCGTCCGGCCAGTTCTGGCTGATCCCGGACGGATGGGACTTGGGTCCAAGCGTGACCACGTCAGACCATTGCCTTTCTCCCGCCTGCACGGCGCGGTCGAGTTCTGCCAATATGTAGAGCTTGAACGCAGAGGCGACGGCATAGCGGCCGTCGGGATCGAGCGCCGCGACCGGCGGCAGCGCGGCGTCGTCGAGTGGCTGGACCAGGACGCCCTGGCGGCCGGGCAGGGCATCGATCGCGGCGATGACTTCGGCGATGCTGTCACCGGCGGCCTCGAAACCGGTCAGCTGCAGTCCGGAGATGCGATAGGGAATGGCATTTTCGAGATCCACATGGACCGTGGCCACCGATTTTTCGAAGCGTATTTTCAGGATCGCGGAGAGGGCGTTTCGCGCATCGATCGACAAAATCGCCAGCGGCTGTCCCTGTTGTGCCGCCATCTGGCGGATGAGCGCGCGAAACTCGGCAGGGGGCACGGCATTGAGGAAATTCTCGTCGAAAACCTCGGTCTCGATCTCCTCGCCCTGCAACAGCCGCAGCACATCGTCGGCGCGGGCCGAGAGCTGCTCGGAAATATCAGACTGGGCCTGTGCTCGAGCGGGAGTGGCGATCGACAGGATGGAGCCGGGCAGCAGACAAAGCGCGAAGACATAGAGGAAACGCACGATATTCTCCCGCAACTATCCGTGGATCAGGCTGTCTTTCCTAGGCATCGATCACATCTTCATCAAGGCTGGCGGCATTTTGCTGGATGAAGTTGAACCGGTGCTCGGGATTCTTGCCCATCAGCCGGTCGACCAGATCCTTGACGCCGGCGCGCTGTTCATATTCCTGCGGCAGCGTCACCCGGAACAGCGACCGCGTATTCGGGTCCATGGTCGTTTCCTTGAGCTGGTTCGGATTCATTTCGCCGAGGCCCTTGAAGCGGCTGACTTCGACCTTCTTGCCCTTGAACGGGCCATTTTCGATCGCCGCGCGGGCGCGTTCGTCCTGCGCATAGTGGCTCTTGCCGCCGGCGCTGATGCGATAGAGCGGCGGGCGGGCGAGGAACAGATGGCCCTGGCGGACCAGCTCGGGCATTTCCTGGAAGAAGAAGGTCATCAGCAGGGTCGCGATATGGGCGCCGTCGACATCGGCGTCGGTCATGATGATCACCCGCTCGTAGCGCAGATTGTCGGGATCGCAGTCCTTGCGCGTGCCGCAGCCGAGCGCCAGGATCAGGTCGGCGATTTCGCTATTGGCAAATATCTTGGCGCTATTCGCCGAGGCGACGTTGAGGATCTTGCCGCGGATCGGCAGGATCGCCTGGGTCTTGCGGTCGCGGGCCTGCTTGGCGGAGCCGCCAGCGCTGTCGCCCTCGACGATGAAGATCTCGGTGCCGGCGGGATCATTGCCGGAACAGTCGGTCAGCTTGCCGGGCAGGCGGACCTTGCGGCCCGATGTCGCGGTCTTGCGCTTGACCTCGCGCTCGGCCTTGCGTTTCAGCCGTTCGTCCATCCGCTCCATCACGAAGCCGAGCAGCGCCTTGCCGCGATCCATATTGTCGGTGAGGAAATGGTCGAAATGGTCGCGCACGGCATTTTCGACGAATTTTGTCGCCTCGGGTGAGGTCAGCCGATCCTTGGTCTGGCTCTGGAACTGCGGATCGCGAATGAACACCGACAGCATCATTTCGCCGCCGGAGATGATGTCGTCGGCGGTCAGCTGCGAGGCCTTCTTGATCTGGACCAGCTCGCCGAAGGCGCGCAGGCCGCGAACGAGGGCATTGCGCAGGCCTGCCTCATGGGTGCCGCCATTGGGGGTCGGGATGGTGTTGCAATACCAGCTGTAGCTGCCGTCGGTCCAGATCGGCCAGGTGATCGCCCATTCGACCCGGCCCTGTTCATCGGGAAAATCCTGGCTGCCGGCAAAAAAATCGGTGGTGACGCATTCGCGCCCGCCAAGCTGTTCGCGCAGATGGTCGGACAGGCCGCCGGGAAACTGGAAGGTTGCCTCGGCCGGCACATCGTCGCTGGCCTGACTCTCGTCGCATTTCCAGCGGATCTCGACGCCGGCATAGAGATAGGCCTTGGAACGGGCCAGCTTGAACAGGCGCGCCGGCTTAAACTTGTTGCCTTCGCCGAAAATCTCGACATCGGGGATGAAGGATATGCTGGTGCCGCGCCGGTTCTGGGTGGTACCGACTTCCTCCAGCTTCGAGGTCGCGAGACCCTGCGAGAAGGACTGGCGATAGAGGGTCTTGTTCCGCGCCACCTCGACGACCGTATCGGACGACAAAGCGTTGACCACCGACACACCAACGCCGTGCAGACCGCCTGATGTTGCATAAGCCTTGTCGGAGAATTTGCCGCCCGAATGGAGCGTCGTCATGATCACTTCTAGCGCCGATTTTCCCGGAAATTTCGGGTGCGGGTCGACCGGAATCCCGCGGCCATTGTCGCTGACGGTCAGCCGGTTGTCCGCGTCCAGCGTGATCTCGATCCGGCTGGCATGGCCGGCGACGGCCTCGTCCATGCTGTTGTCGATGACCTCGGCTGCGAGATGGTGCAGGGCGCGTACGTCGATCCCGCAGATATACATGCCCGGGCGTTTGCGCACGGGCTCCAGGCCTTCCAGAACCTCGATCGCCGAAGCGTCATAGTCACCGGTTTTGGATTGGGATGGCGGGTTGGAACCGAACAGATCATCAGACATGCCCGACCCTATAAGAGGGCAGGAGTCACACTGGCAAGAGACTTATGCGGTCTCTGGCCAGTGCATTGAAAATTCCTGTAATTTGGGGCTCGGCTAGCGAACGCGCGGGCCGCCGAAAGGCAGCGGCGGCGGCGCGCGACGGGCACCGCGTGGCAATTGTGCCTGAAACGCGCGGCCGCAATGTTCGACGCAATAGGGAAAGCCCGGGTTCACTTCCTCGCCGCAGAAATGAAAGTCGGGTTCGCCGGGATGATTGATCGGCCAGCGGCAAATCTTGTCATTCAGGTCGAGCAGGCTCGTCTTGTCGGCAATCTCGTCGCTCGGCTTGGCCGGAACCAGACGGCGCGGCGGAGCGGGCGGAATCGGCGCCTGCTGGTCACCGGGACCCTGGCGCAGGAAGCCGCCGGGACCGACGGACACGACTTTCGGGCCGTCATGCTTGGGCTGGCGGGCCTGTTGGGCGGCATGGGTGCGGGCCGCCGGCGTTGGCGGTGGCATGGCGCGGCGGGCGACATGCTCTTCCTTCGGCTTGGCGGCGGCGGTTTTGGCCGCGGGTTTCTTCGCCTTGGCTGCTGGCTTGGCACCTTTTTTGGCCTGGGGCTTGGCCTTGACCGGAGACGGGCGCGACTTCAGGCCAAGGCGATGCGCCTTGCCGATCACGGCATTGCGGCTGACGCCGCCCAGTTCTTCGGCGATCTGGCTGGCGGTCAGGCCTTTTTCCCACATATCTTTCAGCGAATCGATCCGCTCATCCGTCCAAGCCATGCAAAGTCCTAATCATCTTGAGTTATGGGCGATATAGGGTTGCCCCGGGGGTTTTACAACCACGATAATGGCGGGCGATTCGCGCGATATGGGCTTGTGATTGGCGCTGGGAGCCGATAGGCGGACAGGATATGCTCGACCAATCCAAAAAAGATCCGATCAGCGGCCCCTCGGTCCACGCGACGCGCTTTGCCGAGCCCGGCGTGCCGGTCATTCGCGGAGTCAACTGGGCAGGTTTCCTGGCGCTTTACTGGAAAGAGGTGCGGCGCTTCTTCAAGGTCCAGTTGCAGACCGTCTGGGCGCCGTCGATCACCACCCTGTTGTTCCTGGTGATATTCACCGTTGCCATGGGCCGCGGCGATCGCACGGTTCTGGGCGTTCCCTTCGCCGACTTTATCGCGCCGGGCCTGATCTGCATGGGCATGTTGCAAAACGCCTTTGCCAACAGCAGTTTTTCGATGCTGGTCGGCAAGATCCAGGGCACGATCATCGACTATCTGACGCCGCCGCTGTCGGTCGGGGAATTGCTGGCGGCGCTGGTCGCGTCGTCGATGACGCGGGCGGCGCTGGTCGGCTTCGCGGTCTGGCTGGCGATGTTCCTCTGGCCGGGCGTCGATGTCGGGGTGGAACATTGGTGGGCGGTGCTCTGGTTCGGCATCATGGGGGCGGCGATGCTGTCCTTCCTCGGCGTGCTGACCTCGATCTGGGCCGAAAAATTCGACCATGCCGCAGCCGTCACCAATTTTGTGGTCGCGCCGCTGGCGCTGCTGTCCGGTACATTCTATTCGATCGACCGCCTGTCGCCGACCTTTCAGGCGGTAAGCCACGCCAATCCGTTTTTCTACGCGATCTCCGGCTTCCGCTATGGCTTTCTCGGCGAGGCGGATTCGCCAGTCGGGCTGGGCGCGCTGATCCTGCTGGCGATCAATATCGGCCTGGCGCTGATCTGCTATCTGCTGCTGAAGTCGGGCTGGAAGATCAAGTCCTGAGAAGACCAGGTCCTCACCGGGCCGGCTAGTGCCGGTGAATATTGTGCAGCTTGTATTTGCCGCCTTCGGTCGCCTGGAACAAGCGTGCGACATCGGGATGGCTGATCGGTTCGCCGCTGTCGTCGGGCAGCAGATTCTGCTGGCTGACATAGGCGACATAGCTGCTGTCGGCATTTTCCGCGAACAGATGGTAGAAGGGCTGGTTGCGCGGCGGCTGCAAATCCTTGGGGATCGCCTCATACCATTCTTCGCTGTTGGCGAAAACCGGGTCGATATCATAGATCACGCCGCGAAAATCGAAGATCCGGTGCCGCACGACATCGCCAATGGCGAAGCGCGCATCGAGGATATCGGGCGTGTTCGGCGGCAGGGGATTGCCGGACTTGAAAGGATCTGCTGAGTTCATGCCGACAATTTAGGCGCTTTGGGATCAGATGCAAGCGTCGCATCGGGAATCGGGCGTGGCAAGGGGAATCGGCTGGCCAAGGCGAGTGCTTGTTCGACGGGACGCCCACTCAATGCCGCCTTGCATAGAAAAAGCGCTTCATCACTTCGGTCGCAACGGCATAGGCCGCGACCAGGCCGATACTGAAGGTCATCAATTGCCATGACGGGCTCTCGAAGCTGAACAGGCCGTCGAACCCGGGCGCGAACGGCAGGACAAGGCCGATCCCGGCCGTGATGGCGGTGGTCGCGATCAGCAGCTTACTCGGCCGGCTGCGCAGGCTGAACCGACGCGTGCGCAGAACCAGGACGACAACCAGTTCGGTCAGCAGCGAGATAACGAACCAGACGGTCTGGAACGAAGCCTGGTCGGTCCGGAACAGCCAGCGCAGCGCGGCAAAGGTCAGCAAGTCGAAGACCGAGCTGGTGAGGCCGAACAGGATCATGAAGCGCTGCACTTCCCGGACATTCCAGCGCTGCGACCGCTCGAGATGCTCCGGATCGACATTGTCGGTGGAGATCGTGATCGAGGGGATGTCGGACAGGAAATTGTTCAGCAGAATCTGTTTCGGCAGCAACGGCAGGAATGGCAGCAGCGGCGTCGCCAGCGCCATGCTGACCATGTTGCCGAAATTGGCGCTGGTGGTGATGGATATATATTTCAGCGTATTGGCAAAGGTGCGCCGGCCATCGACCACGCCTCGCCGGATCACATCCAGGTCACGGCGGAGCAGCACGATATCGGCGCTCTCTCTCTCGCGACATCGACGGCCTTGTCGACCGAAATCCCGACATCGGCGAGCTTGAGCGCCGGTGCGTCATTGATGCCGTCGCCCAGATAGCCAACCGCGTGCCCGGCCTGCTGCAGCGCTCTGATGATGCGTTCCTTCTGCTGCGGATCAATCTCCGCGAAAATGGCGGTTTTTTCGGCCCGGTGCCGGAGCGCCTCGTCCGACATCCGGGCAAGTTTTTCGCCGGTCAGCATGGACCGGGATTTCAACCCCACCTGATGCGCGACATGCGCGGTTACATATCGGTTGTCGCCGCTGATGATTGTTGTGGTGATGCCGAGGGCCGCGATATCGCGCAGGCTCTGTCGAACCTCTGCTTTTGGCGGATCGAGGAACAGCAGCAGCCCCATGAAGATCAGCTCTATCTCGTCTTCCCGGTCGATGCAGGTCCGGTGCGCAAATTTGCGTTCGGCGACGGCCAGGACGCGAAAGCCGGACTCGCCCATTTTCTCGAACAGCGCATTGATCGCGCGCCGCCTGTCTTCGGTCAGCGGCAGCACGTCGGTAGCCGACTGCACCCGGCTGCACACGGCCATGACATCGGCAAAGGCGCCCTTGGTGATCATCCGCGCCTGATCAGGCGCGGCCGAATCTTCGAGCAGGATGCTCAACCGGCGCCGGGCAAAATCATAAGGAATTTCGTCCAGTTTTCGGCAGCTGCCGACTGATAGACCTGCTGCATTCCCGGTCGCCACGATCGCTTCATCCAGCGGGTTTGCGATCCCGGTTTCGAACGCGGCGTTGAGAAAGGCCGTATCCCGCACCGGTACGGAAGGCTCGCCAGCCGGATCGATGGCCCGGTCCAGCCGCACGACCCCTTCGGTCAGGGTGCCGGTCTTGTCGGTACACAATATGTCCATGCTGCCCAGATTCTCGATCGCATCCAGTCGCCGCACGATTACCCCGTCCCGCGCCATATGCCGGGCTCCAGCGGCCAGCGTCACGCTGATGATCGCCGGCAGCATTTCCGGCGACAGGCCGACGGCCAGTGCCACCGCGAACAGCAGGGAATCGACCACCGGGCGCCCGAGCAGCTGATTGATCGTCAGCACCGCCAGCACGATGACGATCATGACTCGCAGCAGCATGATCCCGAACGCACGCACACCGCGCGTGAATTCGGTTTCCTGTTCAGCGCTGCCGATATGCCTGGCGATCGCGCCGAATTGCGTCTGCGCACCGGTCCGCATCACCAGCATGGTCGCGGTTCCGCTGCGCAGCGATGATCCCATGTACATCATGTTCGTCCGCTCGGCGATCGATGCCACGGCGGGGAGCGTGCCGGGCGACTTTTCAACCGGGAGGGATTCGCCAGTGAGCGCGGCTTGCGTCACCAGGCAATCCTGTGCGGCAAGGACCAGCCCGTCGGCGGGAACGAGATTGCCGGCCGCAAGCTGGACGATGTCGCCGGGCACGATGTCACTGACCGGCAAGTCGGTCTCTTTTCCGCCGCGCATGACCTTCGCCCTGAGGGCAAGGCTGCCGCGCAGGGCATCGATCGCGCGCGACGCACGAAATTCCTGGCTGAAGCCAAGCAGGCCACTGCCGCCGACGATGAGCAGGATGATAGTCGCGTCGAGCCAGTCCTTCAGCAGCATGGAAATGCCGGCGCCGAATATGAGGATCAGCGCAAGCGGGCTTCTGAATTGCCGCACGAGCAGCCAGAAGGCGGGCAATTGCTGCTGGTCGCCGACCGAGTTGGGCCCGAGTTTCCGAAGCCGTGCTTCCGCTTCGGCCGGGGCGAGTCCGGACGCGGAACTGGCTGCGGCCTCAAATGCCTGTTCGACCGGCAGACTCCAATAGGCTTCGATCATGGCTTTGCCTGCCTGTTCCGTTCGCGCCTGCTGCGCAGCAGGACCAGTCCGAACCCGAGCGGCAACCACAGGGTGAAACCGCGCAGCAGCAGCGTCGCCGTTACCGCCGGTTCGATCGCCACACCAAGCAGGGTCAACATGCCGATGCAACTCGCCTCGAATGTTCCGAGGCCCATCGGAATGGGGGCAAGGGTCATGGCGATGGACCCCGCCATCAGGGCGATGAACGCGGTGGACAATAACAAAGGTTCGCCGACCGCCAGCAGACAGGCGGCCAGACTGGCGGCATCTGCTAGAAACACGAGGCTGTTGAAGGCCGTCACCTTGGCGACCAGTCGCCGGTCCCGGACAAGATTTTCCGGCGCCTCGCCGACGATCTGCAGCAGCTTTTGCAGGGGACCGATATGTTCGATGCCGGGTGGCAGCGGCTGGCTGCCGCGGCGGCGGAGCCACAAGGCAAGCGATGGGATCGCGATGGCGATGATCAGGAATGTCGTCACCAGGCCGGTCAGCAGCGGCGTCGCCTGCCGGTGGGACCAGAGCGTGAACAGCATGACCAGGGCGAGCGCGGCATAAGATGCATAGAATCCGATCATCGACACCAGCAGCGCAGCCATGGCCGCTCCGCGCGGTATGCCCAGTCTTGTCAGCCGCTCAATCAGCAGAACATTGCCGCCGAGCCCGGCACCGGGAATGACCTGGTCCGCGAACAATTTGGCTATGGCAATGGGGATCAGCCTGTGAAGCGCCTTCGGCAAGCCCGCTCGCCGGAGCACGGCGTTCCAGCCACAGGCGACGCTGATATAGGTGGTCGCCTGCAGTCCAAGGGCGGCGAGCAGCCAGATCGGCTGCGCCCTGCCTGCCAGCGCCACAAATTGCTGTATTTGCGCCAAATGCCGAATAACGAACACCATGCCCGCGATGACTAGCGCGGCAAAGAGCCACTTGCCGATCGGGGCGGTTCGGGTGAACATCGCGTTCACCTCGCCGCCGGAGCGCATTTCCTGTTCATCAAGAATTCCAGACGCTGGTCGATGCTGATCCTTTGCGCCATCCATCGCTGGCGCCGGGATGTCGATCAATAGGTAATTGCCGCAACCGCTCCGGTCGGCCATCCGATCGGGAAATCGCGCGGCAGCGGGCTTACCCGCAGTGTCTGTGGAGGTGCGTTAGGGATTCGAACCCTAGATACCATTGCTGGCATACCGCATTTCGAGTGCGGCGCTTTCGACCACTCAGCCAACGCACCTCATAGACGGGGCAGCATGTAGCGATCATCCCGCAGCCCTGCAACCCATATCGGGGCGTGACGGAAATTCGTCGCGACACAGGCAGGGCGCAGCAGGCAATATCGGCTTTGCGCCGCCGCGAAAGGGAAAAAAAGGGACTGAAAAAGAATATGTTGGGAAAAATATTTTTTTCGGGATGAAATCCCGGGGCTGCGTCGTTGTCCTGTCAGCAACCCAAAAGGAGATTATGCTATGTATAAAATGACGACGTTACTTGGTCTGGCCCTGACAACGGCAGCTCCGGCGATTGCCCATGTTGGCGAGGATAGCCATGCCGTGGTTCGGAGCGAACCGATTGCCGGCGCGCCTTTCGCTTGCCCGGTCCATTTTTACCGATTGAAAATCTTCATGCCTCTCCCGGAATCGAACCATGAAGGGACTTTCATTGGCGATCGTACAGTGAATCGCACTTATCGCCAATAATCGCTGGGAAATGCCGCTGTTTTTTGGCACGATGGATATCGGGCAAAGGACATCTGGATGACCAAGAAAAAAATCACCGAATATCAATCGCACCTGCAAGACGTTCTGGACGCTCCGGAGGGCGCGCATATCGCAGCGCTGTTCGATTTCGACGGCACGATCATCGCCGGCTATTCGGCCACGGCGATGCTGTGGGAGAAGATCAAGCGTCGGGAAATGACCGCCGAGGAGGTCGTCGAAACGATCAATGTGATGGCCCAGTACAGCACGGGGAACATGGGTTTTTCGGGCCTGATGACCGGTGCGGCCAAATTCATGAAGGGCGTCACCGAAGAGAGCTATTTCGAATTTGGCGAAGAATTGTACGAGAAATATATCGCGCGCAAAGTCTATCCCGAGGCGCGGGCGCTGATCGAGGCCCATCGCGCCAAGGGCCACACGATCGCGATCGTGTCCTCGGCCACCATCTACCAGATCGAGCCGACCGCCCGCGATCTCGATATCGAGCATGTGCTCTGCTCGCAATATGAAGTCGAGAATGGCGAATTTACCGGCAATATCATCCGGCCCCTGTGCTTCGGGGAAGGCAAGGTCATTGCCGCGGAAAATCTCGCCGCCGAATATGATCTGGATCTCGACCAGAGCTATTTCTACTCGGACAGCTATGACGATATCGAATTGCTGGAACGGGTCGGCAACCCGAGGCCGCTGAACCCGAACAGCAAATTGCGCGAAGTGGCAAAGGAACATGACTGGCCGCTGGAAAAATATGATAGCCGCGGCCAGGGCAAGCCGGTGGACTATGTCCGGACGATCTACGCCACCGGATCCCTGATCGGTTCGGCCATAGCGTCGCTGCCGATCTGGGCGCTGACCGGATCGCAGCGCGAGGCGATGAATTTTTCAACCGGGCTGTTCGGCGACATTGCGACCGCGCTGACCGGCTGCGAACTGGAAGTGAGTGGCGAGGAAAATCTTTGGACATCGCGCCCCTGCATCTTCGTGTTCAACCACCAGAGCAAGGCCGACGTGATGATCCTCGCCAAGCTGATCCGCCGGGACATGGGCGGGGTGGCGAAGAAAGAGGTCCGGGATACGCCGGTGATCGGCAAGCTGATGGAACTGGCCGGCACCGTGTTCATTGACCGGGCCAATGCCGGCAGCGCGATCAAGGCGATGGCGCCGCTGATCGACGCGGTGAAGAATGAGGGCAAGTCCATTGTTATCGCGCCGGAAGGCACGCGGACCCTGTCACCGAAACTGGGGCCGTTCAAGAAGGGCGCGTTTCACATGGCGATCCAGGCGGGCGTGCCGATGGTACCGATCGTCATCCACAATGCCGGGGATGTCGCCCCGAAAAACGAATTTCTGATGCGTCCTGCCAAGGTCAGGGTGGACGTCCTGCCGGCAGTGGATACCAGCAAATGGTCGGTCCGGACGATAAACCAGCATGTTGCCGAGGTGCGCGGCATGTTCCTCGAGGCGCTGGGGCAGGCGGAAGAAGAGGATGCGCTGGAGACGCTGGTGAACGAGGAAAGGGCGCCGGCGAAAAAGACAAGCCGGGCCAGGCAACCCGCAAAAACAGCTGCCAAGGCGAAAAAGACAGCTGCCAAAAAGCCCGCGGCGCGGAAACGGCCCGCCGTTCGCAAGACCGGCGCCAAGAAAACAGTAACAAAAAAAGCCGTTGCAAAGCCGCCCGCGAATCGATCTACACCAGTCAGGAAAGCTTCAGCCGCATCGTCGAACAAGACAGAAGCGGCAGAATAGGCTGAGATCGAGGAGGCGGGATGGACGAAGCAACACAGATAGCAAATTCCGGAGCACTGCTGGCGCAAGGCCCGAAGCTATTTGTGATCGACGCGCGCAACGGTGTCGAACGCCGTTATCTGCTCGACTGGTTGCACACGTCCATGGCCGAGGGTGGACCCGGCGGAAAATTGAACTGGGTCAGCCTGCCGATATCCGATGAACGGGCGAAAATGCGCCTTGGTCGTCTGGCGGAAAAACTGAAGGAAAATCCCGACACTCTGGTGGTGCCGGTTCGCATTGCCTGGCGTATTCCCAATTTCGAAAAAAGCCGGGCAGTCAAGATGCGCCATGTTATTTTCGGGGATCCGCGGAACCCGGGCAGTTTTCGCGCCCGGTCCATTCTGCTGCGCGACAAGCGCCGCGCCCATTGCCTGACCGGCCAGCCTGCTACCATCGGCGAACTCGAGCAACGCTTTGCCGAGCTCAGCAAGGATTATGACCAGACCGACAATATGGAATTTGCCGCCTTCGTGGTGCGGCAGGCCGGCCTGGTGCTGGATATTGCCGAGCGCGGATTGCGGGGGCGGCGCTACAAGGTGCCCCGGCATGTCGCCGACGGCCTGCGCAGCGATGCACGCTTCCGTGCCGCGATGACCAAGCTGGCTGCCGAAACCGGCCAAAGCGAAGTGGCGCTCTACGAACAAGCCGCAAAATATATGAAGGAACTGATTGCCCGGCCGAGCCCCCTGTTTATCGACATGAAGGCCAAGCTCGACCGGTTCATGCTGTCGCAGGGCTACGAAGATGAGGTGGTATTTGATCGCAAGGAACTGACCCGGTTGCGCAAGACCATGCGGGAACATCCGACCCTGCTTTTGTTTACCCACAAGACCTATATTGACGGCGTGACCGCGACCGATCTGGCCTATCAGAATGATTTGCCGCTCATTCATCTGTTTGGCGGCATCAATCTGGATTTTTTCGGCCTCGGATTCATGCTGCGGCGCGCGGGCACGATTTTCATTCGCCGGAGTTTCGAGAATAATCCCGTCTACAAGCTCGTTCTGCGCTATTATGTCAGCTATCTGCTCGAAAAACGTTTCCCGATGACCTGGGCATTTGAAGGCACAAGGTCGCGGCTCGGCAAGCTGATGCCGCCGCGCTATGGTCTGCTCAAATATGTCATGGACAGCGCTCACAGCAACGATATCGAAAATGTCCACATCATTCCGGTGGTGACCAGTTTCGATCTGATCCGGGACGTCGAGGAATATGCCAGTGAGCAGACGGGGCGGATCAAGAAGCCGGAATCGCTGAGCTGGTTCATCGGCTATCTGCGCAGCCTGCGCGAACCGATGGGCAAGGTCTATGTGGATTTCGGCGATCCCGTTATCGTCGAAAAGGCTCCCGATCCGAATGACCGGCTCGCCCTTTCCAAAATGGCCTTCGAAATTGCCGTGCAGGCCAATCGGGCGACGCCGCTGACGCTGACGTCGCTGATGTGCCTGTGCCTGCTCGGCACCGCCCCGCGGGCGATGACGGAGGAGGAATTGCGCGCGGTGATCAATTTCCTGGTTGGCTGGGCCCGGGAACGCGGTATCCGGATGAGCGACGATCTGACCGACGAAAATCTTGAGGGTGTGCAGCGGGTCGTCGAAACGCTGGTCAATAACGGGCTGCTGGTCCGCTACGACAAGGGCTCGACACTGGTTTACGCGATCGAACCCGACCAGCATCCGATCGCGAGCTATTATCGCAATACGATCATCCATCATTTTCTCGACAAGGCGATTATCGAGCTCTCGATCCTGAAGGCGCGGGAGGTCGGTGACCGCAATGCGGCTGATGTGTTCTGGGAAGAGACCGACCGGTTGCGGGACCTGTTCAAGTTCGAGTTTTTCTATCCCGAAAAACAGGAATATCGCGAGAATCTGAAAGCGGAGCTGCAGCGCGCGGACCCGGACTGGAAGGCGAAGCTGGATGAAGGCGGTGTCAAGCTGGCCAGTCTGACCAACCGCTTCCAGCCGCTGATCGGCCATGCCGTGTTCCTGCCCTTCGTGGAGGCCTATACCATCGTGCTGGATATCCTGTCGCGGCTGGAACCCGGAAGCGCGATCGACAAGAAGAGCTGTGTGGAAACGGCTCTGAAAGAGGGACGGCAGGCCTATTTGCTCCGCCGCATCACCAGCGAGGCCTCGATCGGGAAAATCCTGTTCGAAAATGGCTTCAGAATGGCTGCAGGACTGGGCCTGACGGGCGAAACAACGCCCGAAACGATCGCCGAACGCAAGGCATTGTTGCGAAAATTCAGGGCGCTGTCCCGGCGTATGGAAAAATCCCGGCTCGAACTGCTTGCGCTGGCCGACAAGATATTTGAATGATGGCGCTGTCGAAAGGACATAGTCGATGACCGAGCAGAGCAATATAAGCCAGTTGAGTGCCCAGGACGCCCAATTTCTCTATATCCAGTCCGCCACCAATCTGACGCATGTGATGGCCGTCTATATCTATGACCCGTCGACCGCGCCGGGCGGCAAGGTGCGGTTCAAGGATATTATCGAACATATGCGAAAGCGGCTGGACGTCTCGCCAATGTTCAAGCGCAAATTATATCGTCTGCCGATGGATATCGACCATCCCTATTGGGTCGAAGACGAGCATTTCGATCTCGAGGCGCATATTTCGCACGGCCGCCTGCCGGAGCCTGGCGACTGGCGGCAATTCTGTATCCACGTGGCGCGCCACCACAGCAAGCCGCTCGATATGACCCGACCGCTGTGGGACATGTATGTCGTCGAGGGGCTCGACAATATTCCCGGCTATGCCAAGGGCAGCTACGCCATTTTGACGCGAATTCATCATAGCACCATCGACGGCGTGTCCGGCGCGCATTTCTTTGCTGCCATTTCCGACAAGGATACCAAGGGCACGCCGGCGATCCCGCTGCCGGAAGGCACATCGGCGACCAATGCACTGCCCACAATTTCCGAAATTTTGAGCCGCGCAGTCAACAGCACGGTCACTTCGCCCGTAAAACTGACCCAGGCGCTGCTGAAATTTGCCCCCGCATTGCTGTCGACGGCGCAAAAAAGCCTGACCGGCGGCGACGAGAAAACGGATAGCGGTGTTCCGCAAACCCGGTTCAATGGTCCGGTCACGCCGAACAAGATGTTCGATGCGGTCACGTTCGACCTCGACGAGCTGAAGAAAATGCGGCTCAAGGTCAGTGACGCGACGATAAATGATGTGGTGCTCGCAATCTGCAGCGGCGCGCTGCGCCACTATCTGACCAAACATAAGGAGCTGCCCAAGGAGTCGCTTGTGGCGGTGGCCCCCGTCAATGCGCGCAGCCGATCCGGCGACGAGGCCAATCCCGGCAACAATATCTCCGCGATGACCATCAAGATCTGGTCGAATATTGCCGATCCGGTCGAGCGCCTCGAGGCGATCCGGGATACAACCCGCGAAACCAAGGCGGCAAAGTCCGGGCTCAGTGCGCGGATCATGACCGATCTCACCAAGCATATTCCGGGCGTTACCATGGCGGGTGTTGCCCGTATCCTGACCGACGAACGATTTGCTCCGAAAATGAGCAATTTGATGGTTTCAAACGTGCCGGGGCCACAAATTCAGCTCTATATGAACGGTGCGAAGCTGACCCATCAATATGGTCTGGCACCATTGGCACACGGCATGGGGCTGTTTATTGCCACGCCGAGCTATAACGGAACCATCTCGTTCAGCATCATTTCCGACCGCAAAATGATGCCGGATATTGAGTTTTTCCGGGAATGCCTGCAAAGAGCTTTCAACGAACTGCAGGATGCCAAGCCAAGCGCCACCGCGCATTTGAAAAAGAAAACGGCAGCGGCATCGAAAAAGCCGGCCACACCCAAGGACGGGTCGGTGATGTATCGACGGGTAGCGAAGAAACCCAGAACGACGGCATCGAAAGCAATCGGCGGAAACAAGCCGAAAGTGAAATAAGGAGCGGACAGATGGCACGCCGGCCGATCCCCGGGTGGCGAATGCTGTCGATTATAATATTGGTGAAAGAGTGAACCGAAGATGATCCTGAACACGACTTTGAAGATGGAAAAAGCCATGGCCCAGGCCAAGAGCTATTCCGAATGGTCGAAAGCCGCGAAAGCGCACGACAAATCGACCGGAGTCGACCTGTGGAAGGCGTCCGACGAAAGCAAGCATTTTGACCATAAGTCCATCCGTCGCCGCCTGAAGCGCCTGTCCAAGCTCTGGAAATCCCAGGACAATGCCGGACTTCTCTATGCTTTGAATGAAGGCATCCACGGCAATATGGATGGCATGGGTCATGCGCGGCTCTATCAAAAGGCCAAGTTCGGGACCAAGCAGCTGATCCAGGACTATGTCGATGCGATCGTGAATTCGCTCGAATATCTTGCGAGCGAAAAGG
>Ga0075467_10001658_pt1 | contig 18265 bp, 18 predicted proteins | sample DEB08_DNA_9_FD_75067 | JGI IMG/M metagenome (GOLD analysis project Ga0075467, IMG submission 75067) | Aqueous microbial communities from the Delaware River and Bay under freshwater to marine salinity gradient to study organic matter... | ecosystem: Environmental > Aquatic > Marine > Coastal ... | reverse complement strand
GATCGCGCTCATTGACCGAGCCGGGGTGTATCACGACTGGTTGACGCTCAGGTATCCTAATACTGCTTCACACAACCGCCGGCGCTTTATTAAGCAGCTAAAGCGGTATGGTGTGCCTATGCACCTGGTCAGGATAATCCATGTAGGCTTATGGTTGTTTGACCACTTCCCTAAGAAGCTCCAGGATTACCTGCAGAAAAAAGCACGCAGCTGACTGCGCGCTTGATTAATTACCCCGGTTAATGCATCCTTGCCCTTGTCATGTTTAAGCCCCAACCACTGCATATCAAAGCGGCCAGCGCTGACTTGGTTGATTACAACGAGCGTCTGCGGCGTTCTGTCAGGGCAGCTGTCAATCGTAACATAGAAGACGAAGCCGAGCAGCAGCCTTACCTGGCCGGCCATGGTATCATCAAGGGCAACTGCGGCCACCAGATACGCCGCTGTATGTGTCCTCAGCACCAGAAGGAGATCAAGATAGGCATCCGATGCCGGACGTGTGAGCTGGCGGATGGCGTAAAGAGCGCGAGCACCACACCCAGCCCGATACCCACCCACATCTACCAAAGACTACTCGAGCATGAGGGAGGCACTCAGAAGGTGACAACCGACACTGGGGGAGTAACCAAGGGTGGTATATCCGCCAAAGGAACCAATCTCACCCCGGAGCAAATTAGGAACCTTGACCCCGCTGGTATCCGTAAGCAATGGCAACCATACTGGCAACAGTCGGGCGCTCACTACAAAGATCCTAGGCTCGGGGAGATAGCTTTCAATATCGCTGGTAACGCCGGCCCTGGGGTGCACGCTAAATTACTACAGAAGAGCCTCAATCGCCTCAATCCTAACGCCCCACCGCTGGTAGTAGACGGTGTTATCGGTAAGGGAACCAGAGAGAGAATTAACTCGGTGGATCCTACGGCTCTGGGCAGCAGCCTAATGGACAGCTACCGTGACCATCACGAGGGGCTGGTAGCGAAGAAACCAGGCAAGTATGGCCCTTACCAGAAGGGCTGGGCCAATCGACGCGAAGCAATGCGTGGACTTCTTAATCAACCTGCAGCCCCTGTATTGGTTCGACCACAGGTCCAGAGACCGGTGGTGAACCCGGAAGCACCATCAAGTGCCTCTGTGCTGGGTGGGGTCACTAAGTCAGGCGGGATCGTCGTATAGGACATAGCATGAAACTATGGCGCCTCGGGTGTCATAATATATTGCTATGAACACTATAAAACCATTCGTGAAGGACATCACGTTCTTCCCAGAAAAATACAACACCCCGGCGATGTTAAGCAGGGTATTCAAGGCTGCTGTTAACTCTGCTGGAGTGCTGCGCCTTTTCGCGCCAATTTTGTACTCGAAATTTGGGTCTCAATTGTGGGTATCTAAGGAAGTCAGCGACGACCTCGCGCAAGCTTCTATTACTGAGTTTGACTTCGCGAGCTTGGAGTGGCCGAGAAGAAACCTCGAGGTAATATTCGAGGATCCTGATCTGCCATCGTTGCTGGCGCAGCGATACACGCAAAACGAGATTAACGCTAAGATGCGCGAGCTTATAGGTATTCCTACAAATATTAATTTTAATTTTAAGGATACGGAGCGATTTACATCTATCTTTGCCGAATGCCCTGGCGCAGTTATGGCGAGCGTATCATACCCTGACGAAGGTATGGATGACATCGCCAGAAACGAAGTACCGCCAAACCGAAACGCCGGAGGTTTGACGGACGCCGCTCTAGACGAAAACGAAAAGAAAGGTATGCAGGAGCTGGTTGTCTTATTCTACAAAGTCATCATGTTCGCGTGTTCCTCCGGGTGTAAGCCAATACTGACGGATAAAGTTCCCACAAAGAAGCAAGGCGGTAGGCCAGGCTTTAAAAATAGGCCTAAGAAAAGCAGGTGGATTATTGAGTATTTGCCTCACCATTACAAAGAACGCCAGCAGCAAGCAAAAGAAGCCGGCGAAGGAACGCATCAGTTCCGAGGTCGCCGTGGGCATTGGCGTCACTACAAGTCGGCGCGATACAAGGCAATGCAGGGGCAGAGACAGTTTATCTTTCCCGTCCCAGGTCCTGACGGAACTGTACCTAAACATAAGTTTGTGGTCCGTAAATAACGCAAGCTGCAGTATGCCGAGTCTTACGGGGCTCGGATACTGCAACTTTTTACCTAGGAGTGTCATAAGATATTGCTATGAACACTATAATTATAAATGAAGAATTGATAAAAAAATACAATCGCTACAACAGCGCAATGTATTTCACGCTGCTGCTCGTCATGTTTATGGCGTGCGCATACATGACACATTACGTGGCGAGCACGTTTCTCTCCTACAACCACGACGACACCACATTTGTGTGGCCTGTAAAAGTGGTCGTGTTTGTCGGAGGCATCTTCACCGCCATAATGTCGGGGGGTGCCATATGGGTCGGCGTGCTCGCAGCTAAAGAGCTGATTGCCACAATAACAGGTAAACCAACACAGTAACCAAATGAGAGAGAAACTCAAGCTGCGGCTGCCGCCCTCCGGGGCGGTATGCTGCAACTTTTTACCTAATTGAATACGGGGACTTTACCTGTAGCTTTAATTGTGGCACACTTCGCCTGTGCCGAACGATCCAGAGTCATTGGGGACAGGTCTAGGACCGCTACTCTCAGACTACATCCCATTGCTCCCCTCAGGGGCTCGACGGGCTGGAGCTGCGCGTGTCATGGCTGCTCGTATAGGCGAGGACCCATCGATGCTGGTGAACCACCCGCTGAAGACACAGTTACTTGCTATGGGCCTGGGAGGCGTGGGAGCCGCATTTACTGAAGACCAGGGACCTGGAGTAAGAACGGCAGCAGCTATAGCTCCGATCCTATTAGTGCAGGCATTACGACGCCGAGAGCTAAAGAATATCCAAAAGGATTACGACAATAAGAAGCGTAAAAGACTGCGCGACATAGACGACGAGGAACTCTTTGACGCCGGGTTATTCGGGGGGAGCTCCAGGCTAGGGGCTGTTAACGCCTACGAGACTATGCGTAAGCGTAAGTATAGAGGCTTCGGGTCATTAGCAGAAGCAGGTGACGCCATCCAGCTTGCAGCCGGAGCAATCAACCCGGCGTTATACTACGGGACTATTCCTTTGATGTCAGGTATCGATAACGGTGAGGCTGACAGGATGCTTAACAAGCGAGCTGACTTCTCTGAGCAACGTAACAACCCAGCTCTACCTCTTTACTTAGCTGCTGCCGCGGCTGCTGCTGGTGGTTCAGCGATTGCTGGTGGCTTAGCTCACAGAGAGTTATTTAATACAGATCCTCTGCCTCAGAAGGACTGGGGAAATGTGATACGTTCAGTCTCTGGTGTCGCTCCAGTCACCTACAGCGTCCCTGGTCTTAATAACGCCCACTTCTATAAGCCACAAACCGAGAGCGAAGCATTAGCTTACATGCGCCACGCTAAGCGCAATAACTGGCAGTCTCTCACTCCTAAGCAGGAGGACATTGCTAAGATGATATCTCCGCACAAGCAGATGCGGAGACTTTTACAATACGGCGTTATCACAGCTGACTCCAACTCGGGAGCTCCAACAATAGCACACGAGGCTGGGCACGCTAAAATCGAACAAACACCTGGGATACTGCGCGCGCTGCAGCGGCATGTGTATCCCCATAGTAAATGGATCGCTCCGATGTCAGGTGCTGGCTCTATGGCTGCCGGCTTAGCATCAGGAAGTACGCTGGGGGGCGCACTCCTGGGAACTGGCATCGGGGCCTTATCTGGAATAGGAACACTCGGACCTGAGGCCGGGGCGTCATGGCACGCACGTAAAGGCCTCGCAGGAGGCCCACACAACGCCGAGACGACGCGCGACCTCGTATCGGCACTATCGACCTACCTCGCAGGCTCAGTGCTCCCCAGCACGCTCGCAGGGGCAGCAGGCGGGTATATCTCTGGGCGACGCAAAAAGAAAGAAGAGGAGGATCGCGAAAAGTCAGCATCAACGGCTGGCGCCGCGCATTTAATAAAGCTATGGAACGCCTTGCGACCTGGTCGGCGTATGTGGCGTGAGGGTTACTATGATATGGCCGACAGTCATATGATGGAACGCGTAGGTAGCGTCTACAAATCTGGTCGTAATATGTTTTACAACGACCCTAAGATAAAAGAACTCGGCATACTGGAGTCGATGAAGAGTGGAGAGATCAACAAACTGATGAAAGCTCTGTCACCGCCGCCGGCGCCTGCGGGTAAGCCTATTCAGGGGACATTCGATTTCTTGGGTGACATTGGCAAGTCAGCAGCACACCCGGCCCTACCTGATCTCAAAGCTGCCAAGGAACATTCTGACAACAAGCGTTACGTGGACAAGAACCGCTTACTCAAGGGTATGATACAGAGCAACCCAGAGGAATTTGTAATAGATTCTGACGATGGTAAGGGTATTATTGGTGTCACGCACATCCCTACTGGCTTCCAGATTCATATGTTAAAGAGCCAGGTTGCGCCGGATGTAATTAAGTTCAACAGCAGACCCGACGATACAATTGATATGAAACCGCAAGTGAAAGCAGCTGGTATTTTAGGCGAACTCAGCCGACTCGTGCGCAGCCCGATGAAGAATGAGGGGCTGTTTGGTAAGACGATCAAGGCGAAGGCTAATAAAGGGCCGACGCTGTGGCACGGCCCACGTTTTAATGAGGAGTCAGGATTCCACCACGGGCCTACAGATGTTGATTTTATAGGTGGATTATTCGGAGGTAAGAAAGACGCCATCGCCCAGGCTATTGCGCCAGGACTTCCTAAAGGGCAAAATATACTGTCGGCACTTTATGCGCGGCTCGGCGGTGGTAAGTTAGGTGGTATCGATAACTCCAATCTCACCAACAAAGCAGTCAAAAAACCATCAGTGATCCTCGACATAGACGGGTCAGCGCGCGAGACGTTGGCAGGTAAGGATGTGTGGGATGTGGCCCAGCTGGGTCGCAAACCTGTTGATGTTTCTGCCCAGCTGGCTAAGCAATACCCGGACGCTACGCGTATCCATGTCAACCCATCTACATTCGGCGGTGATAAGCTTCGCGAGGCGAAAGTATTTGAGGACATTAATAAGACAAAGACGCTAGCGCAGATATTCCCAGGTGGTCGCATCCCTAACTCACCCAATCAGGCCAGGGCGACCATGGAGAAACACTTCGGCCCCAACTGGATCGTGAAGTCCCGCTTCGGCCTGGGGTCCGCGGACACTAATATGACCGATGCGACAACCGGGCGGAAGTTCCTCGACGGTTTACGTGCGGCTATCGCTGACGAGGGTGGGTCGGCCTCGAACGTTATAGCGCAGCGTAGATCGGAGGCCAAACAGGTAGGACCTATCCGTAAGTGGCTAGACGATATGTTTGAGGATGCTGGTATTGGTATGAAGCAAAAGGAGTATCGTGTTCACGCTGCAAATGGTAAGGTAATACCGTTCGCTACGTATGGGCGTGGTAATGTTACCGACTACGTGACGGGGCTCCTCAATCCATTCAGATCTAAGGAGGTTAGGAACGTGGAGAATGCCGTGCAAAAAGCTCTCGACAAGGTGAAAAATGTCAATGATCGCCGTAAGGCATCCTACGGCTTCGACGTTGGCATAGACAAGAAGGGTAAACCCTTTATTGTGGAGACTAACCCTTCCGAAGGTTCTGTGGCTTCCTCGTGGTTCAGCTCCCCGTTCGTGGCTGACTCTACAGCGGCGGCCACCCGCGGCCAACTACCGCAGTGGGTTAAAGCCCGTAACTCGCTCTACGGCGCCGGTCTAGCCGGTATAGGAGCTACAGCTATGTCGAAGTCAGGGTCAGACGACAGTTCGCCTTTAGGTCGCCTCGCACTAGGCGGGCTCAGCGCGGATACTGCGTGGAACTCCATGAAGCTTTACAATCAGGCTGGGCAGATGGAAAAGCTGCACAGGCAGGGTATCAAAGCGTTTAGAGCTGGCGGCCTAGGAACAGCCGATAAAGCTAGGTTCCTGGAGAACTACGCCGACCAGGCCAGCACAGCGCTCAACCGTCGTATAGGTGGCATACCAGTAAGCTGGCTGATGCGCGCCACTTCGCCTTCGGCCGACGCATCTCTATCTGACAGGCTACGACACATCCTGGGGAAGTCCGTGAACCCAGAAGCGGCAAAGTCGATCACAGACGCTAAAAGTCACTACAAAGGATTCGCCAAGACTCCGCAGCTAGCGATGCTGCGCGAGATTATGACGGACGATCCTACGGCGACCTCCATGAAGAAATCTCCTACGTCTAGCGCAGGTAAATCGGTCAATAAGGCTATGGCCGGCGGCGGCGAGCCTTCCCTAAGACACCTGTTCGGAGGTGAGGCGTATAAGGATAAGAACCTAGCTTCTTCGATGAATAAAAGATTCAGTGAGTTCTTCCTGGGAGGGCAAAGCAAGATCAAAGGATTCAAACCTTCCCAAGCTAAGTCATGGGGGCTAACACCATACGCCAAAGCCATACGCCCGGCGGCTGGTATTGGTGGATTACTAGGTATAGGCGGAGTAATCGCTGCGCTTAGCGGAAGAGCGGAAGACTAACGTCTACAGTGTCATAATATGTTGATATGAATACAACATCACCTATAAAATTAGGGTGTCTCGAAGGATTCTTCAGATGCCTACTCGACGACTGGATAGCGCCCAACATACCTACCATTAAAGACTTCCGATGTTTGGAACCGCGCATCCGTAAACGGAGCACCGTCCTGGACATACCCGGGGTGACCCAGGTACATACTTACACGTGTGGCGCCACGGCGTCTTGGTCTGTACTGAACGGTATGGGCTGGGACATCAATATAACTGACTGGCTGAAGATATGCCACGAGTCAGGGTTGTGTCCTGATGAAGGTATGGACGCAGATCAGTTAGCAATTGCCCTGAAGAGGGTAGGCGCCAAAATAGACACTAGGAAGTTTCGCAGTAAGAAGCAGATTACGAAGCTGATCGACGCAGGCCAGCCTGTGCTGTTCGGCTGGGACGACGAGATGTTCGCTGACGGCGATCACTGGATGTATGTCTACGGATACGAGAAGAACTATTTATTCGTCGGTAACGAAGTAAGACCTGGCCGCTCCCAGCGGTTGGTTTCCTGGGGTGAGTGGCGAGAACGCCTCGCGCCTAAGGAGATATACGTCATTGAGGCAGTATAGTGCAATTATGCGCCGATTGGTGTCATAAGAAGTTGATAAGGACACGTTTAGTCTTACTCAATTAAACCACAAACAAAAACAAAAAATACATTATGAAAAGCACAATACTACGTACGCTCGCATACACAATCGGACAGCCTATCATCGAGGTAGGTAAAGGTATCGAAGTAGCAGGTAAGGGCATGCGATATGTCAGTGACAAGACGGTTGTAGGAGGCCAAGTAACGCAGGGGTATGGGCATCACGTTAAAGATAGCGTCCTCGAAAAAGCTAACACAGCTAAATTAGAAGCGATCGAGAAAGCTACCGCGCTGGAAAGCGTGAAGCACTCGGAAACGCTTGACGCGTTGCAGACTCGAGCAAAGGATATCGAAGAAAGCCGCGAAGACCTGCTAGCCCAGGTCAACGCGTCAATAGCAGAGTCAATTGCTTCAATACAAGCTGGTATTGAGAAAGAACAACTCCGCCACGAAAAAGCTACGCAGAAAAATGCGAGCATCGACGTCACGTCTGAAGTCGTGCCTGACATGGTCCCTGCGACCTCCTAAAAACTCAAGGAGAATACAGGGACAGCTTCGGCTGTCCCTGTATCCCCTTTTTTTTTACTTCGACTAGTAATCAATTATAGTGCAGAATTCACCGCATTAAATTATGTGGGATAAATCAGTAGATGAATTAGTTCTCGATGCCGCCACTATAGCGGGCGCTCACCGGTGTATAAACAGCCGCAACATAGGCACTGCCGCCTCGGTCCCGGTGATACCATTTACGGGTCGAGAAGTGGAGCTAACTGAAAGACAGCGCGAGGTATACCGGCAAGCGTCACTTGATATATACCAGGTTGAACTACTCAAGCGTGCGATATCTTTTTTAGATTTCTGGGATGCCAATGTAGGCGGAACTGAGGAGTTCCCGTTGATCTTACACGGCGATCACATAGAAGCGATCAACCTCCTTAATGCGCAACTATCTAAGCTTAGAGCAGCAGCCGGGATATTATCCGAAGTCTGATGGCTTGCTTATATGTAAAATTTCTGTCAAACTATACTCATGTCCACTATTACACTTAACCTTACAGCCCGACTAGACGCCCTCAAGAGTTTGAGGGGCGAACTGGTGGAGATTCGCAAAGCAGCATTTATGGCCGCCCCACCAATGCCTCAGGGCGGCGGAGGCGGAGCTCCTCCTATGGACCCAGCCATGATGGGTGGTATGCCTCCGCAAGGGATGGACCCAGCCATGATGGGTGGTATGCCTCCGCAAGGGATGGACCCAGCCATGATGGGTGGTATGCCTCCGCAAGGGATGGACCCAGCCATGATGGGCGGCATGCCTCCGCAGGGAGGACCCCCAGTAGATCCAAACACAGGCATGCCGATGGACCCAGCCATGATGGGCGGCATGCCCCCACAAGACCCGGCCGCTGGTGGTGGCGGAGGAATCACTCCTGAAATGCTCGACGAGTTGCTTGGGGTTGTAGAAGACCTTGCCGCCGGCCAGGAAGAAATTGGGGCCGGTATGCAGCAAATGCAGCAGGCTGTCGAAGCTACGATGGAGGAAGTAGAAGATCTGAAGGCGTCGCTGACAGAAGCTGCGTCAGCTGGTGCCGAATACGGAATGTAATGATCAGGATTAGAAAGGGTAATGGTGACACGGTTAACCTGTCTCACCACCAAGCTATAGAAATTGTAGACGGCGCCGGGTTGCTTGGTATGGTCATTGTATCTGATATTAAAGATACCGTAAGAATTCTTGTTCCGGGTGACTATCTATTTACGGCATATTGCAACAACCACAAAATGAAGTCTAGCCAAATGCACGTCCACGATCCTTTCGAAGCAAGAGATATGTCTGAAGATTAGTATAAGTAATACTATCCTAAGACAAACAGACAAACACAAATAAACTATGAAAGACAATGATAATGAATCGTTAAAGAAAGACGCTCTGATTGCTGCCGGTTCGGTTGTATTGATGATCGTTCTTTCGTTCGCACTAAACTGGGCCAGCTCTGCAAATGAGCTAACTCAGCAGAAGGAAGAGATGCTGGCATCCGCTGAGCAGCTGCAGAAGACCGGACAAGTAGGAGCCGCCACTTCGCTAGCGGCCGAAGCAGAAGAGCTACCATCATCTTTGGTGGAAGCAACCAACCGCACCGCCGGTAAGCTACTAAGCTTATCAGAGATGGGAGTCCTAGTAGCCCTTGTAGCTGTAGGAGCATTCCTATCGTTCCTGGTGCTCAAGTTAGGGTTCCCCAGGACGCTTGGTAGGATCGGCACAGAGTTCAACGAAGGCTGGGCTGCTATGCCTAAGCGTGACAGGACTAAGTGGCAGATCGTTGCCTTCCTCGTCATCTTCTTCGCTGTAGTAGCTGGGCGCTCAGAAGCCGCTTCGGCTCCTAAGCTGGCGCTACCTATTAGCGATAAGGCCTTATCGACTATCATCTACTATGAGGTAGGTGGTAAGTCTTACTACAACGCGCGGCTACACAAACCTACTGTCCCAGCTTGGCGAACAACTGCCTCTGGTGTGACGGTGGGTTTTGGAGTTGACTGCGGGCATATGACACGGACGCAAATCAAAGATGCCTTCGAAGGTATTTTGACTAGCACTGAGATCCGCGCCCTGCAGTCTGTATCCGGTATGAAAGGCCGTAACGCCTATTACAACGGATTACCCAAGGTAAGAAATGTAGTGGACGTATCCTGGGACGAAGCTACGGCTGTGTTCCTTCGTAATACGCTACCCCGCTTCACCGCTATTACCGCAAACACATTCAACCTTCAACCCGGGCGGCTCCACCCGCATGAAAATGGAGCGCTGCTTAGCCTAGTTTTTAACCGCGGCGGTTCGTTAGGCAGCTCACGGTCTGACAGGCCGCCATCATACTTTAAACGTGACCGACGTATGGAGATGCGGCAGATCAAGTTTAACATTGGCAGAGGTTACGCCGGCTACGTGCCAGGTCACATCCGCAGTATGAAACGCCTTTGGTCCTACAGCAGCCTGAAAGGGCTGCACCTACGCCGCAACGCCGAGGCTGACCTGTTTGCTTACGGGTCCCGCGTGCGCATCGCATCCAGGTAACTTGTTTAGTTGCCACATTACCTTTTAATCACTAAACTACACTTATGTCCTTCCAAGCGCAATCACAAGACCAGCAATTACCGCTGGCAAATATTTTAAATGGCCTGCAGCAAGGTCAGATGATGACCATCGTAGTAACCAATGCTCCGGGCGAGTGCGACCTTGAGTTTAAGCATGCTAATGATAATACTTGGCAAGTGCACCCAGAGTTTGGCGCTCACCCGTCTAACACCGGTGTTATTGTGCAGACAATTCTTTGCCCTTCAGCCACGCTGCGGCTAAACTTTGTTGATGTGCCGGCGTCTGACTATCACGTCAGTATTATATGGCATACCTTCCAGGATTACTAATCCTCGACGTGGCTGTTTAGGTGGCTGCGCTTAACTCTAGACATTCCGTCTATAGCCTTCCACAGTTTTTTAGCTTCTGCGGCACCTTCCGCAGTAAGATACAGCTTCACACTACGGAGGTCACGCGATGGTCGGTGCTCGTTAATTAAGCCTTTATCCCACAGCCTGTTCTTAGCCATCGTGACCGCGACAGCCTTTAAGCCAGTTAACTCCACTAGCTGCGTGTGCGTCCGCCCCTCGAGGCGTGTGTTGTTGATCGCCAGTAATAACAAGCGTTGCGCTGACAAAAATGGGGCTGCTTCCCGGAATGCTTTAGCTGTATTCATGGCGACGTAGTTGTATCCCGAAAATCTATTGTAGGTCAAGACTTGCCGAATCCTCTTTAAACCATTACTCTACGCTCATGCGCGCCATAGATTTTGCCGTCTCACAGATCCTCCCGGAGGACTTGCGTAAAGATACATACGACCTAGGTAAAAAAGGTATGGCAGGTTTAATGGCAGAGGTTGCTGGTAAGCACCCTAAAGACTTTCCTAATATCGTGCAGCGTTTGGGCGACTTAGGTCGTAAGGCAGCCTGGTTACAAGGCTACACAACTGGTGGTGCTGACACCAAGCAGGTTATCGATACTAAGAAGTATTACGCGCAGATGGATGCGGAGATCGATAAGCTGCGACGCGAGAAGCTACCGGCCGATGAGTTTGACGACCAGCGTAGTGAAGTGATGCGGAAATACTCTGACATCATCGAGCGTGAAACCATGAAGGCTGCGATGAAGAACAACAACGCTTTCGCCCAGGCTGTGTCATCCGGGGCTCGAGGTAACGCGTCGCACGTCAAAGCGATCCTTTCCACGCCAGGTGTGTTCCAAGACTCTAAGGGTCGCACTATACCATTGTTCGTCCGTAACTCGTTTGGCGACGGTGTAAGGCCTGCTGAGACACTTGCGGGGACTTACGGAGCCCGTACGTCAGTAGTATCTACTAAGAAGGCTACGGCTAAGGGAGGCGACTTACTAAAGATCATGACGCAGTCTGCGTTGAACTATAACGTCACCGAGAAGGACTGCGGGGTAAACAACGGTATAGCTATGGATCCTATGGACCCATCACTACGCGGGCGTGTCCTGGGTAGAGCTATAGGCGAGTATGCCCCGGGCACTGTCATTGACCGCCAGGTTGTATCTCGCTTACGCCGCCAGAACAAACCAGTAGTGGCACGCTCAGCGATGACTTGCCGCGCTAAACACGGCTTGTGCTCTAAGTGTGTAGGTATCAAAGCCGACGGTGAGTTTCCTAAAATAGGCGAAAGCGTTGGTGTTACTGCTGCTGAAGCTATAGGTGAGCCTATCGTGCAGGGAGCGCTAAACGTCAAGCATACCGGCGGTATGGCTAAAGGACAGAAGTCTTTCGCAGGACTCGAGTATATCAGTCAGTTTTTGCAGATCCCAGAAGAGTTTAAGGACCGCGCTACAGTTGCGGAAGCAGAAGGTACGGTAGACAAGATCGAGGAGGCACCCCAGGGCGGCGCATACATCACGGTAGGTAACGAGCGACATTTCGTGTTACCTGGCTTCGCCCCTACTGTAAAAGTAGGCCAGCGTGTAGAACTAGGAGAGACACTATCGGAAGGTCTAATCAACCCGTCTGACATTGTGAGGCTCCGAGGACTAGGCGAGGGTCGCAAATACTACGCGACTAGGCTAGCTCAAATGCTGGCTGACTCTGGGCAAAACCCCGACCCCGTAAACGTAGAAATTCTGGCTAGGTCTGCGATAGATAACTATCTTATAGACGACCCAGATGAGGACGATCCGTGGCTGCCTGATGACCTAGTGCGTGAATCTGAGTTACTGGCGAATTATAAGCCAGCGAAGGACACAGTAGACTCCGTATTAGATAAAGCCGGGGGTAAATACTTACAAGCCCCGGTATTACATTACACTGTAGGCACGAAGCTTACTCCGCGTATGGTTTCTGATTTACGCACAGCTGGTGTTAACCGAGTCCCAGTGTCCACTACCGTACCCAGGTTTCACCCTGAGATGAAGCGCTTACGAGTAGCTTCGCATGACTCTGACGATTGGCTTGCTTCCTTAGGTACATCTTACCTGGGAGGGCAGATGCGGCAGTCACTTGAGCGTGGCGACGAGACCGACATTGCGTCCAACTATCACTACGGCCCGCGGCTTGCTTTCGGCGCCGACGCCGGCGAAGGAGCGTTCGGTGAGAACATAGAAACAACAGGCAAGTTTTGACAGTTGCCTAAATTAAATAAATTAGTTATGATTCCCCAGCCACACCATAAAACCAATCACTTAACCAAACTGATATAATGCAAATTGACCCGAGTAATAAGCCAGCGCATGCTGTTTCAAATTTCGCCGCTTTAGGAAAAGAAGCTGGATGGTTCCAGGACAAGGTTGACGGCGCGTGGAACAGTGTCCGCGACAATGTCGCAACCCCGATAGGCGAAGCTGTAGTCAACACTGGGCGTGGCATAGCTGACACAGCATCAGGATTAGGGACTACCGCGTGGAACGCAGCGACAGCTCTACCAAGGTCGATCGGTGCCGGCGTTCAAGGCGCAGTTGCCAGATCTGGGGAGGGACTTGGTGGTTTTCTGGAGGGAGCCGGGCAAGGTTTCGGAAATAAGTGGGGAGAAGTTGGAGCCGAAACCCAGGGAGCGTATGACAAAATTGGCGACGCATTTAACCCTGAGGCCAGGGAAGCGAAGCAAAACGCTATAATAGCTAATGCTGCTAAACCAGATCCAAGAATGGCCGCTCTAAATGGTCAATCTGCTCCGGTCGGGTCCAAAGCGAATCCCGCTCTAGCTTACCTACCTGGTCAGTCTCCAGGCAGCCCACAGAGTGCTCCGGTCGGGTCCAAAGCGAATCCCGCTCTAGCTTACCTACCTGGTCAGTCTCCAGGCAGCCCACAGAGTGGTGGATTCAATCCTCCGGCAGGGCCAGCTTTCGGTAGTAGTGGTTACCCTACGCGCGCCGCTAATGGGCAAGGATTCAATACTCCGGCAGGGCCAGCCTTTGGCGCACCTCAACCTCAACCTCAACCTCAACCTCAACCGCAACAAGGACCTACAGCTGATCAGCTGGCTCAATTCCAGAAAGGCACGGCATCAGCTTTCAACCCTAAATCTTGGTTGGATCGCAATAAGATGAATGCGCTGATGACAGGCGGTAGTAACTGGGCAGACAATACCGCAGCGCGTTCAGGTGGCCAGCAGCAATACGCGTGGAATACCCCCGGTATGCGTAAAGCAGGAGCCACTGCTTTTGCTATGCTTGAGAAGGAGGCGATGGTGGGGGGCATAGCCAAGGGCCTTAGGTGGCTTGGCGGAAAGGCTCAGCGAAGCGGTAGAGCCATCGCAGATAAAGGTAGAAGTAAGTATGTCCCAGACGATGCATCAAAAGCAAGCTGGAGCAAAGGGCAAGCTAGGTTTGACCAAGGTTCCAAATTAAACCGAGGCGGTATGAAAATCGATGACTGGGCTGCAAACAACGCGGGCCTAGCTAAAGCAATCAACATCGGCGTCCCGACTGCTGTAGGGGGTGGCGCGCTATATGGTTCCAACCGTATGGGACACTCTTCCGGGCGCGAGCAGGGTATAGGCGAAGGTTTCGACGCCGGAACAAACGTGGGAGCTGCCGCCGCGTTGCAAAACATGCCAGGAGACCCCGGCATCTTAGGGCGTATACTTAACGTATTCCGAGGGCAGAACAATGGGCCATCAATGGAGGCGATTCAAAGTATGATCGACAGCTCCAGAGCGTCAATTCTTCCAGCTATTTTAGCTGGAAAATCTTAATATTGTGACACCATTCAGTCAGTTGGGTGGCCTTGAAAAAGCTGCTTGGGGAGGCGCCGCAGCGCGAGGCTTTGGTAATCTTGTACGCAACGGCGTATGGAAAACCATAGGTGCTAAATCCGACAAAGCCATAGGTGCTGCGCAGAGGGCTGGGCAGCAGGCTCCTGCCTTGCCCAGAGCTGGGTCAGCCGTGTCCAAAGTAATGGGCGGTAAAGTCGGGAAGGGACTCATGGGTTACGGCCTTGCTGGTATGGTCGGCGACATATCTGGTAAATACGATCTACCCGGGTCGCAATTGGCGTTTAACACCGTCATGCCAGGTTTCGGCGCGCTGTTCTCTGCGCCAGGTCTAATCACGGCGGCTCGCATGTCATCCCAGAAAAACAAAGACTTACTGCGCGACGACTTATTTACAGGCGCGCGTTTAGCCGGCGGTGACTTGATGTCCCTAACTAATGCGGATCACAGGATCGCTACGTCTCCAGGTATGTATTCTGCTTACATGAAGAATTACCAACCAGAACTGGGAGGTATAGCGGAGCAGTATGCTCGCGGCGGTTACAAACCTCTCTCGACGTGGGGTAAGCTGAAATCTCTTTTCACTGATTCGCAAGATTTGATTAACGACAAAGTTGACCATAAGATTCACCAAGCACTTGCTGGCCCGCCGCGATGGTTGGGTAAGTCAGCATCTGAGATGGAGAAGGCGGCAATAATTGGCGCATTAGGTAAAGGGCTTGGATACTTAGGTAAGGCACTGCCTTGGGCGACTGGTGCCGTTGGTGTTGGTATGGTAGGCCACTCCGCGTTACGCGAGAAGCCTTATGACGTGGATCAGGTTCAAGGTAGAGGCTATGCTGGCGCGCAAGCTAAGATGCAAAGCAAGCTCGACAACATGAGTGCATTCGAGCGGTTGGCCGTACGCTTAGACCCTTCACTTCTCGCCGGAAGAATTGAAAGTAGCTTACCTGGGACCATAGGGCAGTGGGAGGCAAACACTGGCAACAAGCACCGCCCAGGTTGGTTAAGTAACTTTAAGAACAGTAACGGTAAGCCAGGCGCGGGCAAATATTACCAAGTAGACGCAAACGGGCGTAGACATTATGTATAACAATAGGAACAACATGCGTGGGCTACATATGTTATTAATTAATTACACTTCCGATAGGCTCCAAAATAGACTATACTTTCAACAACAATACGTATAACAATACGTATAACAATATAAACGACATGACACCATTCGCAGCATTAGGAGAACTCGAGAAGTCGGGGGCTATGGAAAAGCAGGCCTTAACGGGCCTATTAGCCCGCGGCGGCGGTAGTATACTAAAATCCCTTGTTGGGGCGGCAAAGGGTCTTAATGCTGGTGGCGGAGTTCGCAACGCATTAGGCAGTGCCGCCCGAGGATGGAGCTCAGGGGCTAAAGGACTATCATCTGGAGGTCGCACGGCGCGGCACCTAATGCTGGGTGGAGGAGCTGCTGGTGTTGGTGCAGGTAGTATCCACGCACGAGGGGGAGATCTTGGTCTAGCTGAAGACCAAATGAGACACATGGCGCTAACTCCGCTTGCCTTACCGGGGCGGATATGGAATGCTTCGGTTTCGGAACAACAGCAGATGAAGCCGTCCTTTCTGAGCGATTTGCTTGGTGTCACAGGAGGGCCGAAAGGAAGCGAAGGGATTTTAGGCGGACCCAAGCATGGGCTAGGGTTTGATTCTCCGCGTGTAAATGGGCAGAGATACGATGCTAAGCCTATGGGATTTCCTACTTATGCCGAGGCGCGGAATATGTCCCGAGCAGAGTTTGATGCGAGGATGCAGCAATACAAGTTAAAACCAGGTGAGAAGTCAGGGCGTGGATTAGTTCCACGTAACACGCAGAGATACGATGCTATGCCTATGGGATTTTAATCAGCGGGCCGTGAGGTAAATAAGAAACTTCCAAGCGCAATACGTATAACAATATGAACGACATGACACCATTCGCAGCATTAGGAGAACTCGAGAAGTCGGGGGCTAGGGGAGATCAAGCTATGAAGCTGCTGAATCGGGTTGGTAGTATGATCCAGAACCCCATGTCTGGCTCAAAGAATGTCCTCGATACTAAGGCATTACTGGATACCATGTCATATCGGCTGAACGTGATGCAAGCAGCAGCAGGGAAAGCCCCGCGAAACTTTTTAAATAAGCAGCACGCCGCCGATAACGCCGCGTCGCTAGTCGGTAACCTAGTAAGATCAAAAGGGCTTCCGCAGGCAGACCGAGGAACTGTCGGTCTACTGCGTATGCTAAAGCATAACGTAAATAAGGAAACTTTAAATAACACAACAATATGAACGACATGACGCCATTCGCGGCATTAGGAGAACTCGAGAAGTCGGGGGCTATGGAGAAACAAGCAGCTCTGCGCGCCGTAGGAAGAGGAGCTGCGCTGGGCGCCACAGATTTGGGTAAACTTATTGGTAGATTGCTTCGTATACCTAAAATAAAGGATATGAAGCTATCTAATACGGGGCGTATACCACCTGACATACTCAACCCTAGTAACCCTGGGCACGGTAACTTACAGAACATGGCCCGCCGTGTGACCCAAGGCGGCATTGCTGGCGGCGTCGGTGGTGCGGCTGGGGTAGGTATCAGCAAGGCTATTCGAGCTCTTATGTCTGAGGACGGCGAGGAATAAGAAACTTCCAAGCGCCACACTTTTACATTACAATCACAAGCAACATCATGAGCACTCAAGTAATCGACCCGGACTTTCAATGGAAACAAGCAGCATCCCAGGAGGGAGTTGACTACGACGCCGTGCAAAAGTCCTTCATGGACCAGAGCTACGGAGTAGTAGCCAACAAGGCTAAGATTTTGTTTCAAGACCCTTTCCGCCTAGGATTTGAGATTGTTCACCGTAATGAGAAGGCAACCAAGATGGTTGGTATCTTCGCCTTCCGTGTGAACCGGGACTTGCTCTATGCTCCTACGTTCTTCGTGAACGGTGAGATCAAAGCAGCTGACATGCTTTACAGAGCCGACGTTAAGCGCTTTGTGCCTCTGACTGAGGACTGGTGCGCGTTCCTAGCTCGTGGAGTATCCGAGTCAGCCGGTGAGCCTACTGACAAAGGTCGTATGCGCCAGGCAGATGCTTACATGGATCGACTCGCTTACCCGCAGCGTGTTAAGTATGCGAGCGAGAAAGAGTTCGTTGACTCTTGTATGGATACTCCTTGTGACAAGCTAATCCCTGAGTTGGAAAAACGGGCTAGTAAAGCAGCTCTAGGTAAGCTACTGAGTTACTTGGGTGTAGGCACTGGAGGAGCTTTGCTAGGTAGTGGGATGGGTTACAATTTAGGAGAGAAGTCAGGACTAGAAGCTGGCGGAGAGGACGCTGTGCGTAATATTTTAGCTGGTATGTATCGTCACCTTAACGACATGCAGGCGCAAGGTATAGAAAATCCATTACCTGAAGACGCTTTCAAGTCTGCTAGTGAGATGGAAATCACTGACGCTGAGGGTGTCAAATTACGCGACAAATTTGTAAAAGCTGCCGCTGATGGTTCGCTGTGGCGTGACATGATGCTGCATTGCGCGGACAACTCCCCGATGCGTAAGCTCATCCCAGAGGTTATCAACGAGCAAGGCGCAGAAGCTCTAGAGAAGCTTGCCGGCATCCTCGAAGGAAACGACGGGGCCGAACGCTTCCTCGTGGAGAACTACTCCCGGGAAGACCTGGAGACAGTTGACGCATGGATGGCTAAGAAGGCCACTCCAGTAGACCATGAAGCTAATAGCATTGTGATCAACCTCGATCCTCTTAT
>Ga0075467_10001654_pt1 | contig 18281 bp, 17 predicted proteins | sample DEB08_DNA_9_FD_75067 | JGI IMG/M metagenome (GOLD analysis project Ga0075467, IMG submission 75067) | Aqueous microbial communities from the Delaware River and Bay under freshwater to marine salinity gradient to study organic matter... | ecosystem: Environmental > Aquatic > Marine > Coastal ... | reverse complement strand
CGATAGTATTATATCCTTCATTGAAGAAAAGGCACGCTTGGTAAACGAAGAGCTAACAGAAAAATATTTAAAAGGAACCGACAAAGTTCTTTTTGAGAATATTATTAAAAATGTAGGTCCGGGATCGGCTACTGCGTCCATTACAATAAATTTATTGCCAGGGGAAGAACGGCCAGATGCTGTAACATCCGATATTGTAACCAATAACCTCCGGGATAAGGTGGGGCCCGTATTTGGTGCTGAAAGTTTGGTGTTTGGAAGTGGTGGTAATTTTGGTGGTCGCCCTGTTTCTGTGTCACTTTTAGGGAATAACATTTCAGAATTAAAAGCAGCAAAGAAGGAGTTAAAAGAATCTTTTGAATCGAATGCGCTTCTTAAAGATGTCACTGATAACGATCCAGCGGGTATCAAGGAGATTCGGTTGGAGTTAAAAGATAATGCCTATTTGCTGGGCTTGACCCTTCGGGATATTATGACCCAAGTAAGAGCTGGATTTTTTGGAACTCAGGCCCAACGTTTTCAAAGGGGACAGGATGAAATTCGAGTATGGGTGCGCTACGATCGTGATAATAGATCGTCCATCACCGATTTGGATGCGATGCGGATTTCAACGCCCAATGGGAGTAGAGTTCCACTTAGTGAAATTGCAAGCTACACGATTGAAAGAGGAGATGTTGCGGTTAATCATTTAAATGGAAGACGAGAAATCCAGATTTCTGCAGATTTAAAAAACCCTCAGGAATCTTCTGGTACTGAAGTTTTGGAGGATCTACGTAACAACATAATGCCCGAAATACTTTCAAAATACCCTACTGTGACACCGTCATACGAAGGACAGAATAGAGAAGCTGGGAAATTACTAGGTTCATTGAAACCGGTTGGTCTCTCTGTGTTGTTACTCATCTATATAGTCATCGCTTTTACCTTCCGAAGTTATAGTCAGCCACTGCTATTGCTACTATTAATACCTTTAAGTCTAACTGCTGTGGCTTGGGGACATTGGATACATAATTTTCCGATTAACATTTTGTCCATGCTTGGGATTATTGCACTTATAGGAATTATGGTGAACGATGGTCTAGTGCTCATTGGGAAATTTAATAGCAACCTGAGGAATGGGATGTTATTTAATGAAGCAATTTATGAAGCCGGACGCTCTCGTTTCCGTGCTATCTTTTTAACATCATTAACCACAGTTGCCGGACTTGCTCCGTTATTACTAGAAAAAAGTAGGCAGGCTCAGTTTTTGAAGCCGATGGCTATCTCAATCGCCTACGGAATTGCCTTTGCGACTGTTTTGACCTTGATAATGCTGCCGGTATTCCTATCATTTAGCAATAGTTTAAAAACGACTGTAAAGTGGTTGAAGACAGGTGAGAAGGTGACAAAAGAAGAAGTAGAACGCGCTATAAAAGAACAAAATGAAGTACTTTAAATACGTTTGTATCGGACTATTCTTTTCGGGCAGTATCGTGGCTCAGGATGTCCATTTCTTGACGAAAAAAGAAGCAATTACGCAAACACTGGAGGGGAACTTCGGAATAACGATAGCCTCTAATAACCTTGAAATAGCTGAAAATAACAAGAGTCTTTTAAATTCAGACTTTCTTCCGTCACTCACAGGGAATGGAGGTGCTAATTATACAATTGACGATCAGAAAGTGACGTTTCAGGACGGAAGGATAAATGAAATTGATGGAGCTGAAACGACGCGTTATAACGCCTCTTTAGACCTAGCGTATACACTTTTTGATGGAATGGGTCGCTGGTATGATTATAAACGCTTAAAAGAGCAGTACAACTTAAGCGAGTTGCAGGCGCGGGAAACAATTGAAACGACGCTCTTACAGTTATTCGCTGTGTACTTTGAGGTGGCTCGTATCTCAGAGAATGTTATGGTTTTGGAAGAAACTTTTCAGAATACAAAAGACCGGTTAACGCGTGCAGAGTATGGCTTTGAATATGGACAAACCAACAAGCTGGAGGTTCTAAACGCAGAAGTAGACATCATTGCCGATAGTATAAATTTGATGGACAGTAGGCAGCAATTGGACAATACAAAGCGGGATCTAAATGTTGTTTTAAATTCAGATTTAGACCGTGGTTTTGAAGTTGACACCTTGATTAGTTTTACAGAGCCGCTGGTTTTAGATAGTTTTTTGGCGGATGCCGAAAAAAATAACGTTCGGTTATTACAAGCAGAGCGTTCTATAATAATAAGTGACTATACGTATAAAGCTAGTAAGGCGGTTTATTTGCCAACGGTTGGGCTTACGGGTTCTTATGGTTGGAATGAGGGCAGCTTTCCAAGCACCAGTTTTGCGTCTTCTAGTGTCACCAATGGTTTTGGGGCAGGGGTGAGTTTGCGTTGGAGTCTGTTTGATGGCGGAAGGGGAATTACTTCCGTTAAGAACGCTAAGATACAAACCGAGAACGAGGCTGTTATTAAGAGTCAGGTTGTTTCCGAAGTAAAGAGGGACATTGCCAATGCACGCGGAAATTATGAAAATCGGTTGTCGATTTATGAATTACTGTCGAAGAATGTAGAAACTACAGGCGCAAATTACGAGCGATCGAGCGAGCGTTATAAGTTGGGGCAAATAACATCTGTAGAACTTCGGCAGGCGCAGATTAATTTACTGAATGCCCGAACCACGAAGAACGCAGCTAAGTATCAAGCGAAGTTGGCCGAGCTTCAATTGCTGCAGCTTACAGGACAATTGTTAAATACCGCTATTTAATGGAAGAGCATTTTTTTCAATGTCCGTATTGCTGGGAACAGATTTCTATGTTGCTGGATGTATCGGTTCGGCATCAAAAGTACATTGAAGACTGCGAGGTTTGTTGCAATCCGATAGAGGCAGATGTTTCTTTTGAAAACGCAGAACTCACTCTCTTCTCTGCGGAAAGTATCGAGCAGTAGAAAGGGGTGAATGGTGAGCAGTGAAAATTTGAAAAAATGTAAAAGTTCAAATACCAAAGGTTAGTATAAATATAACTTTTAAATTTTTCGGTTTTTCATTTTACATTTAAAATTTGCCTATGTTCTTCTCTGCTCCTTTGTTAGAAAACACCTAACTGACACCTAAGTCACACATATTTAACACCTTTGAAACTCTGAAACTTTGAAACTTTGGTTGAAAGAGTGGAGGGTGAAAGTTCGTTTTTCAAGCTTTAAATTTTTATCAAAATATTTTCTTTAAATAATTCTCAGAAGATTAAATTCCTTCGTATCTTTGCAATCCAAAATAATTCTGTCGGTATTATGAGCCGAAAGTTAAAAGCTAAGAAGAATGTTTTGGTAATTACATCGCGGGATAGAGCAGTAGGTAGCTCGTCGGGCTCATAACCCGAAGGTCACTGGTTCGAGTCCAGTTCCCGCTACTACGGAAAGCTTCATAGAAATATGAAGCTTTTTTTATACTTAATTTTGAGACAACTTGCTGGACGAGAAGCCTGTCCTGAGCGCAGTGCAACGGAGGCGAAGGGAGCCAGTTCCCGCTACTAGAAAACTCCCCAGGATTACTTGGGGAGTTTTTTTATGGACAACTTTGTGGTATATGTTCTTTGGGCTGCTCCTTTTTTGTCCCATCCCGACTTTTTTTAGTTGGGATGAATCCATCCTGCCCTCCGAAACGCATTGAAGGTGGGTTCCTGCTACTAAAAAGAGCTTCAGTTAAACCTGATGTTTTTTATGTCTTGGTTTAGTGAAAATCTTATTTTTTGTATCCGAAATCAAAACATTTTCTCCAAAATAGCGGCTGTAGGCCAGTAATTATTTTAGGTATTACTTTACAAAGTCTGGCCATCTTTTCATGTATTCAATAAAGTCTTTCCCTAATCCTTCCTTTGCTAAGTATTCTTCTGTCACGGGGGTGGCTGTAGGTTCGAAATTAATAGTATCTAGTACTTTTTTAGGGAAATCATGATGAAGTATTGCTGATCTACCAATAGTAACAAAATCGACTCCAGATTCGATAACTCTTTTTACATCGTTTCCATCTTGTATTTTTCCCGCAACTGTGAGAAGTACATTCTTAAAGTCAAGTTCCGTAAAATGGTGTAACAATGATTTGTTTTGATATGCTGCTTCATCTGGGGATTTAAAAACATCCCACAGTGAGATATCAAGGAAGTCAATTTTATTCTCAAGAATGAGCTTCTTGCAGATTTCTTTTACTTCAGAAATATCCATCCCGAATTTCTCTGGAGAAAGTCGTACTCCCAACAAAAATTCCTTCCCACAATTGTTTCTAATTCCATCAACAATTTCAAATAAAATACGAGATCTATTTTGTAAATCCCCGCCATATTGATCTTTCCTTTTATTAATTTCAGAACTTAAGAATTGTGTTAAGATATACCCATGTGCGCCATGAACCTCTACGCCATCGTACCCGCATTTTTTTGCTCGAATGGCAGCATCGATAAAATCATTTTTTAATTGTTCAATTTCTTCTAATGACATTTCACGGGCTCCATGTTTTTCATTCGTGGATGGACAAAGTGGCGATTGGTCAATTAATTCGGCAGGAGATCTCATTCCCGCATGATGTAGTTGAATCACAGCAAGACTCCCATGCTTTTTTATCTCCTTAACTAATCTTTGATGGCCACTAATGTGTTCATCGCAGTAGATTCCTAACTGTCCCGGAAATCCTTTTCCAACGGGATTGATATGAGAAGCGCATGTCATTACGAGTCCAAATTGGCCTTTCGCCCTCATCGTTAGCCAATGAAATTCATCTTCAGATAGGGTGCCATCTTCGAAAGATTGTGTATTTGTCATTGGGGCTAGCATAAATCTATTTTTCATTACGACTCCACAAGGGAAATGTAAAGGGGTTTCAAGGTGTTTTTTCATGTTTATCTATTTGAATACTGATTTTGTGGAGTGAACACTTATGGGTTATACCGGTCTATGCATGTTGTCGCAGCGTCTCGAAAGGTGCTTTGTACAACAGATATTTTTGATAGGTGTTTTTATTTCTTTTGTTGATTAGTCAAGAGCATCTGCTTGCAATTCAACGATAACTTCGTTTTTGCGATTAAAAACTTCATAAGGTGCATTATAACCTAAAAAGTAAAATCGGTCAGAATAATCTATACCTTCAGCATCCAAGGCTACTATTAATTTCTTTTTAAACTTTTCTATTTTTTTATCATTAGCCCAACCGTTAAAACTTATGGCAGCAACAGTTTTTTCAGGCTCTTCCTTAAATTCTATTCCTGATTGATTTGGCTTCGGAAGCATTTCTTTTTTTAATTCTTTTGGAACCATAAACATCATTGTCATAGAATCTTCTAATGACATAGCAACTGGAGAGGTCATAGCTATTTTTTCATTTCTTTCATTTCCCCCAAAAATATATCCTGCTAAAAGAGAGAAGCCTTTGCTAGAAGAATTCTTATATCCTTTAGTTGAGAGTTTAACGGAAGTAAATAAAGTAGCTTCATAACTTCTAAGTTCAAATGTGTCAAATTTTTTAATGACTGTATACCGGTAAGTTTCAATATTCCTTTGGCTATTGAAAGCAAATAGCTGCACAGCGATAAAAGCTATGAGTATCACGCCAAGTAGTATTAATAATGTATTCATTTTTAGGTATTTAGCCATTATATTTTTTAAGAAACACCAAGGTGCTCGTGTATGGTTTCGTTACGATTGGACTAAGTTAATAAATAATGAGAAACCCCTTGTTCGGCAAGGAGTGTTTTCTGAAAGGAAAATGGGGAGCAATGAACTATAAGGGTTCTGCGTTTGATTTCTGTTTGAGCCTTTCGACTTACTTCGACTGCGCTCAGTACAAGTCGAAAAATATATACGAAGTCGAAGCTATTACATGTTCACCTCTCTAAGATGGCAAAGTAGGATTCCACTTAATCAATAAAACTCCACAGTATCACTTGGGGAGTTTTATTATGGATGGCACTTATTATGTTTATATCATCTATTTACTAATCTTTTTAAGTTCAAATAAGTCTGTTCTTCTGTCCCTTAAGTTTTTTACAGCTCCAAATTGATTGAGTTCTCTAAGTAAATCGATATCGACATCTGCAATAAGAATCATTTCAGTATTTGGTGTGGCTTCTGCTTTAATTCCGTTTGTTGGGAATGAGAAATCACAAGGTGTAAAAACCATAGATTGCGCAAACTGGATGTCCATATTTTCGACGTTAGGTAAATTACCGACGCTTCCGGCTATGGCAACATAACATTCGTTTTCGATAGCTCGTGCCTGTGAACAATGACGTACACGTGAATACCCGTTTTGCGTATCTGTCAAGAATGGTACGAAAAGAATATCCATTCCTTCATCTGCTAATAATCTGCTTAGTTCTGGAAATTCAGAATCGTAGCATATTAACACACCTATTTTACCACAGTCTGTATCAAATGCTTTAATCTGACTGCCACCTTGCATGCCCCATACTTTCTCCTCATCTGGAGTAACATGAAGTTTTTCGTAGCGTTCTATAGTACCGTCTCTTCTGCATAAGTAGCCTACATTGTATAAGCGACCCTCTTTCATTTCAGGCATGCTACCAGAAATAATATTGATATTATACGTGATAGAGAACTCTGAGAATTTCTGAACAATGGCAGCGGTGTGTTTTGCTAGTTCTCTAATAGCATCAGGTGTCTTTAAATGATTGTCATCAGCCATCAGTGGTGCATTAAAGAACTCCGGAAATAATGCAAAATCAGAACGATAGCCGGCCACTGCGTCTATAAAGTATTCAGCTTGCTTAAGCAGTGCGTCTAAATCTTTATAGGGGCGCATTTGCCATTGAATCAATCCTAAACGTACGACGCTTTTTTTTGTGGTTGCTTTTTTGTTTGGCTTTTTATAATAGATGTTATCCCATTCCATTAAAACCGCATATTCATTGGAAGCTTCGTCACCTTCTAAGTAGCCTTTCATCACTTTTGAAGGATGAAAATCGTTCGATATTTGAAAGTTTAATACGGGGTCATTAATCTCTTTGCGTTTTACCTTTTCGATGTATTCTTTGGGTGAAATACTTCCTGCAAATTGATGGTAATTAGGCATCCTTCCTCCAAATGCGATCCCTCTTAGATTCAATTTTTCAGCGACCTCTTTTCTGTAATCATAAAGCCTCCTTCCTAATCGTAAGCCTCGAAAAGAAGGTTTTATAAAAACATCAATTCCGTAGAGCACATCTCCATCATTGGAATGTGTGCTAAAGGAGTAATTTCCTGTAATTTCCTTATATGTATGTTCTTCCTCAAAACTATCATAGTCTACTATGATAGATAATGCGCATCCGGCCAGTTCACCATTGATTTTAATAACAACTTGTCCTTCTGGAAATTTATTTATTAGTGAGTCTATATGGTGTTCTTTCCAATAAGATTCTGGCATATTACTGTATGCCGATATCATAGCCGTTTTAAGTTCTTGATAGTCCTTTAGTTCAAGATACTTAAGCTCTATGTTTTCTATATCTTTTGTTTTCATATGTTTTCAGTGGTAAATATTTCATCATCATTCTTGAAACTTTTAAACTCTAATTGGTAGCCGTCTGGATCTGTCACGAAAAATGATAGATGTTCTCCTATCTTGTTTTCTAAAAAAGTGGCTTCAGTTGTAATCTCTAAATCTTTCTCAAACAATCTAGAGTACATTTTCCCCCAAGTATCTACATCTACAATTATTCCAAAATGAAACGATGGTAGAATCTGGTCGTTTAAACGATAATTCTTAAAATTAAAGTTGAAGTCTCCAGTTTCTGTAAATGTGATTTGGTGTCCAAATAAATTAATATCCAACCACTTGTCTCTACTTCGTCCTTGTTTTGCTCCTAAAGTAAAAACGTAAAAATCCTTTGTTTTCTCTATGTCTTTGCAAGGTAAAGACAAATGAAACGGTGTTCCCTTTGATTTCATATGACTTAATTTTTAAATATTATCGTTATTTATTCTGTAGGATCTTGAATAGCAGTTGGGTCGTTAGCTTTAAAATCTGCGTAATCATCTTCATCATATTTTTCCATAGTTACAGCAAGTTTCGTACTCACTTTTACCAAATATTTTGTGTCTTCCGTTTCTAGTTGCACGGCTTCAATCCATACATTTTGTGCATTTTTAAACTTGATGATGTTATAATCATCATAACCATCTGGGTACTTTTCTACCAAAAGTGCTAATACCTCTGGCGTAAGTTTTTTAAAATCTACAATAATTCGTTTTCTAGTATCCATAATTACATATTTAATAAATAAGCAAAAATCAAGGGTGCTACAATGGTAGCGTCACTTTCAATAATAAATTTGGGCGTATCTATATCTAGCTTGCCCCAAGTGATTTTCTCGTTCGGTACTGCTCCGCTATACGATCCATAACTCGTAGTTGAATCGCTTATCTGGCAGAAATAACTCCAAAATGGGGTCTCTGGTCGTTGCATATCCTGATACAACATAGGTACTACGCAGATCGGGAAATCGCCTGCAATACCTCCTCCGATTTGAAAGAAACCTATGCCGTTTTCAGAGTTGCCGGTATACCAATCTGCTAAGAAAGTCATGTATTCTATTCCAGATTTTACCGTGCTGGCCTTCAGTTCTCCTTTAAGTACATAGCTTGCAAAAATATTCCCCATTGTACTGTCTTCCCATCCCGGACAAACAATAGGCAAGTTCTTTTCTGCTGCAGCATACATCCAAGAGTCTTTCAAGTCAATTTCATAGTACTCTTCTAGCACGCCAGATAATAACATTTTATACATATACTCGTGAGGTAAAAAACGTTCACCCTTCGCTTCAGCATCTTTCCAAATTTTCACAATATGAATTTGCAAACGTCTAAAAGCTTCTTCTTCTGGAATACAGGTATCCGTAACGCGATTCAATCCTTTTTCTAGCAAATTCCATTCATCTTGGGGTGTTAGATCACGATAGTTGGGTACGCGTTTATAGTGTGAATGTGCCACTAGATTCATAATGTCTTCTTCTAGATTTGCTCCTGTACAAGAGATAATCTGTACTTTATCTTGACGTATCATTTCAGCAAAACTTTTACCTAGCTCTGCTGTACTCATAGCCCCCGCTAGTGAGACTAGCATTTTTGCGCCAGAGGCTAATTGCGCCTCATAACCTTTTGCAGCATCAACAAGTGCTGCTGCATTGAAATGTAAATAATGGGTCTCTATAAACTGTGAAATTGGGCCTTTAGTAATCATCGTCTTCGTTGTATTTTGTGATGTTGTTTTTTGATTTGGTGCTTTGATCGTCGTCAAAATCGTCTTCTAGTTCGTTATTTTGAAATTTGTAGCTCAACATTTTATAATAGAGTTTTGCCGCCAAGAAATCTGAGGATTTATCATTTTCATTTGGACACAATTCTACGATATCGAAACCAACTACATTCTTCTCTTCAAACACTTGTTTTAAAAACTCTAAGGTTTCATACCAAAATAATCCACCTGGTTCTGGAGTGCCAGTACTCGGCATAATTGATGGATCAAAGGCATCAAGATCTATTGTGATAAAAACATTCTCTGTCATTTGATTAATTACTGAATCCATCCAAACATCATCTGTTGCCATTTCGTGGGCAAAGTAGGTTTTCTCTTTATCCATTATCGTGGTTTCAGAAATATCCATAGATCGGATACCTACTTGGAGTAAGTTTGTAGTTTGACTTGCTTCATAGACAGCGCAAGCGTGATTGCACTTAGAACCTTCGTATTCCTTTCTTAGATCTGCGTGAGCATCCAATTGCAGCACTGTTAGATTATCAAAGCATTCGTTAAATGCTCTAATCGTTCCTATTGAAATTGAATGTTCTCCTCCAAAAATGGTAACAAATTTGTTCTTCTTTATAAAGCTCTTGGTTTTCGCGTGTACAGCTGCTACCATAGCTTCGGGAGAACTGTTTTCAGTAATTACCTCAGCTAAGTGAATCCCTTTTTTGTACACTTCCGTTTCGGTCTCGATATCGTATAGTTCCATGTTTTCTGAAGCATTTAAAAATGCCTCAGGTCCTTTGTCTGCACCTTTTTGCCAAGTACTTGTTCCATCGTAAGGAACAGGAATTAATACGACTTTTGCCTTTTCTAGTTTTCCAAATTCTTGTGGAATTCCAGCGTATGTATTCGTTGTCATTTTGTTAAAATATTTTCTTTAGTATGATAATTCTACAGTTTCGGAAACGTCAAAATTTGAAGTATCCTTTTTCGCGATAGCTTTGTTTACTCCAAAATCATAGCCTAAAATAGAGAGGAGTTGTTCTGATGTTTGTTGTTCTGCAAATACCGAAGTATGCAAGTCCCCATTATCATCACGTTGGATGAGAATATGTTTCGGTGAAGGAATTAAGCAATGCTGTAAGCCTCCAAAGCCACCTATGGTTTCTTGATAGGCTCCTGTATTAAAAAAGCCAATATAGAGCGGTCTGTCTTGGTGGTATTTAGGTAGGTAAATAGCATTCATATGCTGTTCACTGTTGTAATAATCATCGCTATCGCAAGTAAGTCCGCCCAAAAGAACACGCTCGTATTCTTTATCCCAGCGATTGATAGGGAGCATTATAAAACGTTTGTTAATAGCCCAAGAATCTGGAAGTGTTGTAATAAATGAGGAGTTAATCATATTCCATTTCTCGCGATCGTTCTGTTGTTTTTGATAGAGCACTTCATATATAGCGCCGCCACTTTCGCCCACAGTGAAGCTCCCAAACTCTGTAAAAATATTTGGCACAGCAACGTCGTGCTCGTCACAAACTTGTTTTATTTGACCGATGATCTCATTTACTATATAGGCGTAGTCGTAGTCATATGCAAGTGAATTCTTAATAGGAAAGCCTCCCCCTATGTTCAGACTGTCTAGGGTAGGGCATTCCTTTTTCAGCTTCACATATACGGCCATACACTTTAAAAGTTCGTTCCAATAATAGGCATTATCTCGTATTCCTGTATTGATGAAAAAGTGCAGCATTTTTAGATTCACCTTCGGATTGTCCTTTATCTCGCGATTGTAAAAAGGCACTATGTTTTTATAGCCGATACCTAATCTTGATGTGTAAAATTCGAATTTTGGTTCTTCTTCCGAAGCAATGCGGATACCTACATTATAGCTGCCATCAACAACTTGATCGAAGAGGTTAATTTCTTCATAGTTATCCAAAACAACGATACAGTTTTTATGTCCATTATTGATAAGTCGTGCCAGGTTCTGAACGTATTGGTTGCGTTTAAAACCGTTACTTATTACATAAGTATTGTCTGTAATTTTGTCTTGTACCTTTAGGTTTTCAATGATATCTATATCAAAAGCAGAGGAAGTCTCGATATGAATATCATTTTTCAACGCCTCATCAAGCACATGCTTAAAGTGAGAGCTTTTTGTACAGTAGCAATAATTATAGTTGCCAGCGTAGTTGTGTTCTTTCATTGCATCCGCAAACCAGCCTTTCGCTCTATTAATGTTATCAGAGATTTTACGGAGGTAGGTGAATTTTAATGGTGCGCCGTATTTTTCGGTGAGCGCCATTAAATCAATTCCGTGAAAGTGTAATTCATTTGTATTTAGGGTGAACTCTTCCTGCGGAAAATCAAAAGTTTGATCAATAAGATCAACGTATTTTGTCTTCATTGTTTGTAAGTGAAAAATTAGAAAATGTAGTTTTTGTTCAAATGAACAAATGGATCTGCGTTTCTAAATTTCAGATACGAAATATAAATATTGTGCAAGGATCGAAGCTATGTTGCTTCAACCAGTGGAAAGTAGTATTAACTTCAGAAGTCAGCCTGAGAATTCGGCTCCCTATCCCTAGAGCAGCTTTTGGAGTAGACTTCTTTATCCTCCTAAGCCCGAATATGAAAATAGATTTCAAATTAATTATGGCAATGCGTTCTCATTATGAACTCATTATAACAGCAACAAACATAATAAAAAATAATAATAATGAAACAAATAATATTTTTTTTGATAAAAAATTATTGACAGGGTTTAAAAAATTATGCAGGAGCTAATTGATTGAATTTAATTCCTTCTAAAGCGCTTATATTCAGTTGTATTTGTATTTTTTGTTTAGCTTTCTACATGTGTAGTCTGTCAAACATATCTCAGGAAGGAGGGCTTTAACTTTTAAGAAGCCCATTTTTAGTACTTCATATTATTTGGAAATTGCCATATAACAAAGCTTTAGTTTATAAATTCAGACTGTAGCTGCTAGTCCTATGATGATTATCATTTTATATTTGAGACTTTTAAAGCACTTTTGAGTAAATGTTGACTAATGAAACCTTTACTTATTGCGATCTCTCTTATCGTCTTTTTCTCCTGTGAGAGAGGCAGTGAAAGAACATACCCTCAGTATAAATCATTACATACTGCTGTCTATGCTTCGGCTACGGTGCAACCAGATAGTTTGTACGAAGTTTATGCGAATGTACAGGGGATTTTGGAAAACAACCTTGTTACTGAAGGCGATATCGTAAGGCCTGGCACACCCATTGCGCAACTTATTAATAGTAAATCGCAGCTTGAGGCCGAAAACGCTAGGTTGTTGTATACGTTTTCGCAAAAGCAATACGAAGGCAATACGACACTACTTAAGGCAATAGAAGAGGAGATACGTGCGGCACAATTAAAAGTGCAAGACGACTCTATAAACTATGCAAGACAAGAACGCCTCTGGAGTCAAAACATAGGCAGTAAATCCCAATATGAATCGAGAAATCTAGCGTATCAGACTTCAAAAACCACCTTGAGCAATCTCAAAAATCGACTAAATCGGACTAAAGACGAACTTCAGAATCAATTTAGCACGGCTCAAAACCGATATAAAACGGCTTTAACTACAACTGAAGATTTTACGATAAAAAGTACCATACACGGCAAGATATACGCATTGTATAAAAACTCAGGGGAGAATATCTCACCGCAAATACCAATCGCACTTATAGGGAGTAGCGAGCATTTTAATATTGAAATGCTGGTAGACGAAGTAGATATCGTAGCAGTAAAAAAAAACAAGGAAATTGTACTTACAATGGATGCTTATCCAGACACGCTGTTTACGGCCCGAGTTCATAAAATATATCCAGCAAAGAATATTCGGAACCAAACCTTTCTTGTAGAAGGCCATTTTATAAAACAACCTCCCACACTTTATCCTGGACTTTCAGGAGAAGCAAATATTATTGTTCAGCAAAAGGACAGCGCACTCGTGATTCCCAAAAGCTATCTCATAAACAGTAATCAAGTACGAACCAAAGAAGGGCTTATAACCATCATAAAAGGCCTAGAAAATATGGAGTACGTAGAAATCATTTCAGGTCTCGATACGAAAACAGAAATTATCCAACCAGAACAATGATAAACTGGCGGGTCATATTGAGTATTGCTAAAACCCATCTGGTATCCAAAAGGAAGCAAACCATTACCGCAGGTCTAGGTGTTACCTTCGGCATAGGAGCCTATATCACCTTGGTGTGCTTTATGACTGGACTTAATGGAATGTTAGATGATTTAATACTCAACCAAACGCCGCATATTCATATTTTTAATGAGATAGAACCCTCACAAGAACAACCACTAGAACAAAAGTTTAAAGATGCCCTAACTCAAATACATTCTATTCGGCCTAAGCAGCGTAAAAAAAATATTCACAATGCCTTCCCGCTCATACAGAACCTTGCTAATAATCGAGATGTGATGGCTGCTTTACCGCAGGTAAGTGCTCAAATATTCTATATTTCTGGGTCCATTGAGCTGGGGGGTAATCTAACGGGCATACTCCCTAATGAGGAGGTGACCTATTTCAATTTTGATAAATACGTTGTTTCTGGGACGCCCCAAGCTCTAGAAAACACCCCTAACAGTATCTTATTGGGAGCAGGGGTTGCAAAGAAAATGTCGCTCTCTGTTGGAGATCGTATACAAGTTCGTACTGCCAGTGGCGTGGTAAAGCCTTTAAAGATTATAGGAATTTTTCAAAGCGGTGTTACAGAGATTGATAATGTCTTCAGTTATTCAAATATAAAGACCGTTCAGCAATTATTAGGAGAACCTCAAAGCTATGTTACCGATATTAACGTGAAACTGTTTGATATGGAAAAAGCGGGGTCACTTTCACGCAAGTTAGAAGAACAATACGACCTGAAAGCAATCGACATAAAAACCGCAAATGCACAGTTTGAAACCGGAACAACCATACGCAATCTCATAACCTATGCTGTTTCTATTACGCTTCTTATCGTTGCGGGTTTTGGGATTTATAACATACTAAATATGCTCATTTATGAGAAGATGAATGATATCGCGATTCTAAAAGCTACAGGATTTTCAGGTAAAGACGTGCAGTACATTTTTATGAGTCAAGCTATTATAATTGGTATTCTAGGAGGCGTTTTAGGTTTAATAGTAGGTTTTTTATTGTCGATGGCTATTGACAATACTCCCTTTGTGACAGAAGCTTTACCTACTATAACCACCTACCCTATAAATCACAATCCTGTTTTTTATATCATCGGGATAGTATTTGCACTTATAGCCACGTTTTTTGCAGGATATTTTCCTGCCCGAAAAGCTAGAAAAATAGATCCTGTTCAAATCATTAGAGGTCAATAATGGAAACGGTTTTACATACAAAAAACATTAATAAATACTTTAATAACCCTGTGCCTTTTCAAGTCTTAAAAGACATAAATCTCTCTGTAAAAAAAGGAGAATTTGCTTCAATTATGGGTAAATCTGGCTGTGGTAAATCTACACTGCTGTATATACTTTCTACGATGGACAGCGATTATGAAGGAGAACTATTCATAAATGGAGATCTAATAACTGGACAGGATGGAGATACATTATCTCGAATTCGCAACGAACATATCGGATTCGTATTTCAGTTTCACTATTTGCTTTCTGAGTTTACAGTGCTGGAGAATGTCATGTTACCAGCCAAAAAACTTGCCATAAAATCTTATCAAGAAATCACCCACGATGCTATGGAAAAGCTCCAAATGCTTCATATAGATCATCTAGCGAACAAGAGAGCCTCTAGAGTTTCTGGGGGAGAAAAACAACGTATTGCTATTGCTCGTGCCCTAATAAATAACCCTACACTAATCATGGGTGATGAGCCTACAGGAAATCTAGATAGTTATAATGCAGATAATGTACTCGACATTTTCAGACAACTATCCGATGAGCAAGGTTTGTCTCTATTAATTGTAACTCACGATACTGACTTTGCTTCAAGAACGGATCGCATAATTACTATGAGTGACGGACGCATCATATCGTAATCTTAAGAACTGATTAATAATCGCAAAAAGGGCTTATCTATGGTTCGTTAAAAGTGGATCAAACAACTTATTTTCAATCCATATCTTTAGGTGTGTAGCTTTTTTTATTTCAGTTCCCATCCAATTCCGGTAGAAAACACATAATCGGATTCACTTCCAGCTTCTGGGGGCTGATTATCATAGTTTAAAGTAAAATCTGTTTTAATGTAAAATTCAAAGGGCAGATCGTATTTGAAGGTAAGATTATAATCCAAGCGAAATCGGCCACTTTCAGATAAACTTGGGTAACCTGCAATTTTAGTTAATAAGCTTATGTCACTAAAATTGAACATATCGAACTGCGTTATAATTTTGGCCTCAATAGACCTTTTATCCTGAGATGTATCAAAATATTCTTCTATGTTGTAATTCACACCGCCACCTGCTGCCCAATAAAGTTTGTTGGTTGTTATGAGGGTTCTACCAGCTCCAAGTCCAGGATTAAGCCTTCTTTTAATTCCCAATTCGGTACTGGATAGATAGTTTAAATCCGCTTCTACGTACCATTTTTGAAGAAACCTCCGACCCATCAGCCCAAATTCTGTTCGTTCTATTCTATCAACGTTATCTTGGTCGGAAATTAAGGTGTTAAATGTAAATGTCGAAATATATTTGTCACTGGAATATTTAAGATTTCCTGACGACGTAATTTGAACGTTATTATTCGTCTTTGCGAGGTTAAAGCCCACGTCTATTGCTCCAGTGAATCTTTTCCAAAACTTTTGATCTATTTCCGACAAGTAAATAATTTCTTGGATATCAAGACTCCGAATTAGCGTATCTGCATACCATATTTGCAGTTTTCCTGGGCCATTTGTTTTTATCTTGCCCGTATGCCGCGAATTATCTGTTAAATTAGTGACAAAGAGATTCTGTGTAGAAAAATGAGATATTTCATCATAATCAATCTGAAAATCTTTATCACTGTAAGGAGTTTTAAAGGTGACAACACTTTTGGATAAGGATTTAAGTTCTCCGACCAGAAGATCATTACTTTTCATCCAAATGGAATCATTTTGTCCAAAAGTTAAAAGGGGTACAAGAAACAAAAGTACACCAACAAGAAGCCTCATTTAGTAAATTTTAAATCAAGCATCTAAAATAAAATAATTGCGTTAAAGTAAAAAACTAAAGGACTTTTTTAAATTGGATTTTAGCAAACAGGAATTCATAAATATTTAAATACGTCATAGCTGTTGCTGTATCACACTCTTATTAAAACACAGAGGAGACGCACAACTAATGTTAACCAAGAGATTTATGTATTTTAGTGATAACTCCTTCAGCAACTAAAATGGCTATTACTACAACGATAAATGCAATTATTCCGTGAAAAGGCCCTAAAAACATTACGTGATCTCCAAATGCATAATTAATTGCTTCTAAGATAATTAACTTGGAAGCAAACAAGATAGCCCATGCAGAAATAAAACGCATTACTTTGGGAAGAGTTCCCGTTTTTTTATTAAAGTATGCAGCGACTCTGTGTTCTAACATTAAAGTTAATTTAAGTAGAACTTGAAGTAAGAAAGCTGCAATTAAGGCAATACTAAAAGAGTCAATAACCACATATTCCCAATACTCATTAAATAATCCAAGAACTACTAAATCCACTAAAACAGCGAGAATAAGTTTTGTAAAAAGTTGCTGGTGATTTGACCTTGGTTCGACTAACTGTTTTTTAAGTATCTGTTTTGCCATTTATTTTTTATGTAATAATTCGAGTATTTATATTGTAAATTTTATCCTTCCTTAGTTTGATTCACCCAACTCGTGTATAACTCATGTAAGATTGCCAAAACAACAGGTCCAATAAAAAGACCTAATATCCCTTGATACATCATTCCTCCAATAGCTCCCATTAAAATGATAATCACGGGTGTTTGCAATCCTTTCGCTAATAGCATCGGTTTTAAAACATTATCTAATAAGGAAACAATTATTATATAAACAGTAAAAATAATTGCGGGGGTAGTTTCTGCAAAAGAGAAAACATAAACAATTACTGGAATCACAACCAAGGTTACTGGGATCTGAATTATAGCAGCTAATAAAATAAGAATTGCTAAAATACCTGCCGTAGAAGACAACCCAATCATCGCAAATCCTGCATAAGCTAAAATTGCTTGTATAATTGCGACTAATAAAATCCCTTTTACTACACTTCGTATAGTATTAGTGCACATTTTCATGAGTTCTACACCTCTTCCTTCCTTTAGTCTTTCCATAAATTTCACTCCAGTCTTATAGCCTGCTTCCGCAGATGACATAAACACTCCAGCGATAATTAATGCGATGAGGGATAACACCACCGAACCCATTAATCCCTTAAAAGAATCGAATAACCAGCCTAAGGAACTTTTAACCTCATCCGGATTATCTTTAATAAAAGACTCTGCATCCGTGGAAGCCTTATACCAAGCTCCGTATAATTTTTCACCCACGAGTGGCCACTCTTTTACAGATTCATTTGGAGGTGGTATTTTTAAACTTCCTTGTTCAAAATTATGATAAATTTCTTTCGATGAATCTACAATGGATTGGGTCGCACTTATCGTTGGAAGAATGATTAATGCAAGTAAGACCATAACAAAAAGTGACGTTATTAACCCTTTCTTTTTTCCATTAAAAACTCCAAGTATTTTTTGATAAATTGGATAGAGGGCAACTGCTACAATAATTGCCCAAACCATTAATAAAATAAATGGTTCTATAATATTAAAACTCCAAAATAAAATAGCTGATAAAACAACGATCTTAATAAAATTATCGATGGTAATATTTTGTTTTAATGATTTCATAATAAATATTTAGTGTTCCTATTCGGTTGTTAATATTTCCCATCCACCTCCTAAGGCGGTATATAAATTAATAATTGATTGCAGCTCTTGCTGCAGGGCTGCCGAGGCTTTCAATTCAGCTGAAAACTGACTACTTTGCAAAGTTAAAACTTCTAAATAGCTAGTTAAT
>Ga0075467_10001652_pt1 | contig 18299 bp, 17 predicted proteins | sample DEB08_DNA_9_FD_75067 | JGI IMG/M metagenome (GOLD analysis project Ga0075467, IMG submission 75067) | Aqueous microbial communities from the Delaware River and Bay under freshwater to marine salinity gradient to study organic matter... | ecosystem: Environmental > Aquatic > Marine > Coastal ... | reverse complement strand
GGCGCATAGTCGGCAATCGCCTCGATCAGCTCCTCGACCCCGAACTGCTTGAGCGCTGAGCCGAAATAGACCGGCGTCAGATCGCCGTTCTGATAGGCCGCCAGATCAAAGTGGCTATAGCCGCCCTGCGCCAGCTCGCCCTCGCTGGTCAGCCGTTCGAGCGCGCTTTCGCTCAGCACCGCGGCCAGCTTCGGATCTTCCAGTCCGCTGAACTGCTGGGTGACGCCGTCATATTGCTTGCTGCTGCCGGTCGGCTGGTGCAGCTGGTTGTTGACCAGATCATAGACGCCTTCAAACTGCCCGCCCATGCCGGTCGGCCAGCTCATCGGGCAGACGTCGAGGGCCAGCTTGTCGGCAACCTCGTCGAGCAGATCAAACGGATCGCGCCCTTCGCGGTCGACCTTGTTGACAAAGGTGATGATCGGCACATTGCGCATCCGGCAGACCTCGAACAGCTTCAGCGTCTGCGCCTCGATGCCGCTCGCCGCGTCGATCACCATGATCGCGCTGTCGACAGCGGTCAGCGTGCGATAGGTATCCTCGGAAAAATCCTCATGGCCCGGCGTGTCGAGAAGGTTAAAAACAATGCCGTTGCGCTCAAAGGTCATGACCGAACTGGTCACCGAAATCCCGCGCTGCTGCTCGATCTTCATCCAGTCCGACCGCGCCCGCCGGTTGTCGCCGCGCGCCTTGACCTCGCCCGCCAGGTGGATAGCACCGCCCTTCAGCAGCAGCTTCTCGGTCAGCGTCGTCTTGCCCGCATCGGGGTGGGAGATGATCGCGAATGTACGGCGTGGTTTGGTCATTCTTAGTTCTGTTTCTCTTTTAAACCCCTCCCTTTCAAGGGAGGGGGAAGGGGTGGGATATGAGGGAGCTGGCTCGATGCCCGCTTCCGAATTTTTCGAGTGAGGTCAGGCCCCACCCCAACCCCTCCCCTGAAGGGGAGGGGCTAAGTTCTAGCCCCGCAACTCCGCTCCTAACTTATTGGCACTCGCAACCACCTTGTCCGAAAGCGCCTTCAGATCCTCGTCGGTCAATGTTGCGTCGGTCGGCTGCAGGGTCACCTCCACCGCCAGCGACTTCTTGCCCTCGCCCACGCTTGGCCCCTCGAACAGATCGAAAATCCGCGCATCGGTGATCAGTTTCTTGTCCGCACCCTTGACCGCGCGCACCAGATCGCCTGCTGGCAGATCCGCATCGACGATGAAGGCAAAGTCGCGGGTAACGGCTTGTAGCGCGGGTGGTGCAAAGGCGTCGCGCATATGGCCGGCTTTCTTCTTCAGCGGAATCGCATCGAGGAAAATCTCGGCTCCGACCGCCGCGCCCTTCAGGCCAAGCGCCCTTGTGACCGAAGGATGCAGTGCGCCATAAGCGGCGAGAATCTTCTTCGGTCCCAGCCGCAACGTGCCGGACTGTCCGGGGTGATAGGCGTCGCCCGCTTCCCCGAAATCCATCAGCTTGTCGATCGGTGCGCCGGCCGCTTCGAGAACCGCCAGCACTTCCGCCTTGGCGTCATAGGCATCAAACTTGCTCGCGGCGCCGCCTTGCCAGCTCCGCGCGCTCTTCTCGCCGGCCAGCACCAGCCCGATGGTCGGATGCTCGCTGCTGTCCAGATACCGGCGACCCACTTCAAACAGCCGGATCGACGCTGCGCCGCGGGCGCTGTTGCGTTTGGCGGCGGCGATCAGGCCGGGCAGCATCGACGGGCGCATAACCTTGAGGTCCTCGCTGATCGGATTGGCCAGCGTCCAGCTGCCGCCGCCGAACGGCGCGGCTTCCTTCTCGGAGACAAAGCTCCAGTTGACCACCTCGTTCAGCCCGCGTGCGGCCGCGGCGCGGCGCGCCTTGCGCTCGGCCAGCTGCTCCGGCGAGGCGGTTGGCCTGGCGACGCCCGGCTTGCGGGGAAGCGGGGTCGAGGGAATATTGTCCAGCCCCTCGATGCGGACGATTTCCTCGACAATATCCTGCCAGCCCTGCACATCGCGCCGCCAGGTCGGAATGGTGATCGTCCAGGTTCCCAGGCGAAGGCCGGGGTCCATCTCCCGCTCGTCATTCGTGGCACCACCGGGAGATGGGTCCCCGTCTGCGCGGGGACAGAAGACCTCAAATCCCAGCGCTTCGAGAATCGCTGTCTGGCGATCCGGCGCGACGTCAAGTCCGCCCAGCGCCAGACATTGGGCCGGGTCATAGGATATGGCGCGCTGCTCCGTCGGCGGCGTTCCGGCGCGAGTGACCGCGCTGGCGGTGCCACCGCACAGCTCGAGTACTAACGCAGTGGCCAATTCCAGGCCATCATCGAGAAAAGCCGGATCAACGCCGCGCTCGAACCGCTGGCGCGCGTCGCTGGTCAGCATCAGTTTCTGGCCGGTTTTGGCAATATTTTCCGGTGTGAAATAGGCGCATTCGATCAGCACCTCGGTCGTCGCTTCGTCAGAACCGGTGTTCGCACCGCCCATGATCCCGCCGATATCATGCGCGCCATTGTCATCGGCAATCACGGTCATGCTGTCGTCGAGCGTGTATTCATTGTCGTTGAGCGCGAGCACGGTCTCGCCCTGCTTCGCCTTGCGGGCAACCAGAGCGCCATTGAGCTTCGCGACGTCATAGACATGCAGCGGCCTCCCATGGTCGAGCATCACATAATTGGTGATGTCGACGAGGGTGTTGATCGGTTTCTGGCCGGCTGATTTCAGTCGCGCCTGCATCCAGTCCGGTGACTTGCCATTGCTCACACCTTTGACGGTGCAGGCGTAGAATGCGGGGCAGCCTTCTGGGTCCTCGGTGCGGACATCGGGACCGCCGCCGCTACGACTTATGTTGGCAATGTCCAATGGCTTCAGAGTGCCAAGACCCGCTGCCGCCAGATCGCGCGCAATCCCGCGCACGCCCATGCAGTCCTGCCGGTTGGGGGTGACCGAGACATCGAACACCGGATCGTCGAGCTTTGCATAATCGGCATAGCTGGTGCCAACTTCACCGCCCGCGCTTTCCGGCAATTCGATGACCCCGTCATGGTCATCGCCCAGTTCCAGTTCGCGATAGCTGCACATCATGCCGAAACTCTCGACATCCCGGATTTTGGCGGGTTTCAGCGTGAAATCGCTGCCCGGAATATAGGTTCCGGGAGGCCCGAACACGCCGATCATCCCGGCCTTCGCATTCGGCGCCCCGCACACCACCTGCCACGGCTCGTTGCTCCCATCGTCGACCTTCAGCAATTGCAGCTTGTCGGCGTTGGGATGTGGTCCGGCTTCGAGCACCCTGGCGACCCGGAAGGGCTTCAGCGCATCAGCCGGATTTTCGATGCCCTCGATTTCCAGCCCGATGCTGGTCAGCTTCTCGGCAATTTCGGTCGCGCTTGCTTCCGTATCGAGATGCGCCTTGAGCCAGCTCAGGGAAAATTTCATGCGCCGACTCCTCCGCTCAATGTGGGAACATCCAGCGCGTCAAAACCGTAATGGTCCGCCCAGCGTAGGTCGCCGTCGAAGAAGGCGCGCAGATCGTCCATGCCATATTTCAGCATCGCCAGCCGGTCGATGCCGCAGCCAAAGGCGAAGCCCTGCCAGACATCGGGGTCCAGCCCGCAATTGCGGATAACATTGGGGTGAACCATGCCGGAACCCAAAATCTCCATCCAGCCGCCCTCATTGCTGCGGGAGTCACCGCCGATGATCCGGCGACCCTGTTCCACGCTGAACCCGACATCGACCTCGGCGCTCGGTTCGGTGAACGGGAAATAGCTGGGACGCAGGCGCAGCTCGATATCGTCGCGCTCGAAAAAGGCGCGGACAAAGGTCTCCAGCGTCCATTTGAGATGCCCCATATGGATATTCTTGTCGATCACCAGGCCCTCGACCTGATGGAACATCGGCGTGTGGGTGGCATCGCTGTCGCTGCGATAGGTGCGGCCCGGCGCGATCAGATAGATCGGCTCGCCGGCCCCATCGGTCTGTTGCGCAACATCCATCATCGTGCGGATCTGCACCGGCGAAGTATGGGTGCGCAGCAATTTCGGCATGCCGCTGTCGTCGGTCTGCGGGAAATAGAATGTGTCGTGCATCGCCCGCGCCGGGTGGGTATCTGGGATATTGAGCGCGGTGAAATTGTGCCAGTCGTCCTCGATTTCGGGGCCGGTAGCGACCGAGAAGCCGAGATCTGCGAATATCTCTGCCAGCTCGTCCATCACCTGCGAAACCGGATGTATGCTGCCCTTTGGTGCGGTGGGTGCAGGCAAGGTCAGATCGAGCTTTTCTGTGGCCAGCTTGGCATCCAGAGCGGCTGTGTCCATCGCTTCCTTGCGGGCTGTCAGGGCATCGGCGACGGCTTGCCGGGCGCCATTGATCCTAGGGCCCTGTTCCTGCCGTTCTTCCGGTGTCATCTGGCCCAGGGTTTTCAGCAGCAGCGAAATCTCGCCCTTCTTGCCGAGTGCGGCCAGGCGGATGGCTTCCAGCGCGTCGCCATCGGCTGCAGCTTCAATCTGCTCCAGATATTTGTCCCTGATCGCCTCGATGTCGCTCATCACTCTGTCCCGTTCTTGCTCGCTGCCCGTCTAGCAAGCCTTGTGCAAAACCCAATAAAAAAGCGCCGCGAGATTGCTCTCCGGCGCTTTTTTGAATTTCTGAAAATGCTTAGGCTTTCGCCAGAGCATCCTGCGCCTGTTTGATGATGCCGCCAAATACGGCCGGTTCATTCATCGCCAGATCGGCCATGACCTTGCGGTCCAGTTCGATGCCGGCCAGCTTGGTGCCGTGAATGAACGTGCCATAGGTCATGCCTTCGGCGCGAACCGCAGCATTGATTCGCTGGATCCACAGCGCGCGAAACGCCCGCTTCTTAACCTTGCGATCGCGATAGGCATATTGACCGGCTTTTTCGACAGCCTGCCGCGCGATGCGGATGGTGTTCTTGCGACGGCCATAATAGCCCTTCGCCTGAACCAATAATCTCTTATGTTTGGTACGAGTGGTCGTACCCCGTTTGACACGTGCCATATTCTATATCCTGTAAATCTGTGAAGTATGAAGCGCGAGCTGCTAAAGCCCGTATGGCGCCCATTTCTTGACTGTTTTCGCATCGGCGTCGCAGCATTTCTTGGTGCCGCGGTTCTGACGGATATATTTGCTGTTATGGCTCATCAAACGGTGGCGTTTGCCGGCTACGCCGTGCGTAACCTTGCCGGTTGCGGTGATCTTGAAGCGTTTCTTCACACCACTTTTGGTCTTCAACTTGGGCATTTTGGTCTCCTCTAGATGGTACCTTTTACGGACACATGTGGCAGCCCAACACTGGCCAGTGCGTCACATCGGAACGGCGGCTTTAGCTAGATTCGTCGGAAATGCAAGAAACAATGCAGATTTCGGACCGTTTCGCCTTCCATCCGACTATGCGGCGTTGCAATTCTCGTTCGAATCCGGATCCTTCGGACGGTCCATGGCTTGCAAAGGTTGTCCGAGTGCTCTGGCCCGCTCCATCGCGCCAACGCCGAAAATCGGATGCAGCTGAGCCATATATTCTCCGGGCGTTAAACCCATGAAGTGTTTGAAATCCCGATTGAAATGCGCTTGATCGTAGTAGTTCTGATCAACACATTCACTCCAGTTCTGATCCGGATTCATCATTGCCTGACCGAGCGTGCGCACAAAACGTTGCCGACGTAGCAGCAGTTTGGGAGGAAAGCCGAACACCCGATTAGAAAAACGGCTGAGCTGTTTTGAATTCATTTCCAGACGTTCACAAAGAGCGCCAACGTTGTCGATCGCGGGGTCGGTCAACGCCAGATGTGCAGCTTCGACCAATTTCTCCTCCGCATCGGGCGGCTCCAGCGCAGCGAGCAACAGGTGATTACACCTATCAATCATTTCTGCTTCGGTCGTCAGTTCTCGAACCGCATCCCAGATTCGGGCAAAAAAATCAAATTCACGCTCAGCCAGTGTATCAGCCACCTGATTGGCCCATCGCGATGCCGGCTGGCCGACAAATTTATACCATCCGAGCGGCAAGAGTCCAAAGGCAAAAATATTTGCGAATTTTGATGAAATTGGAGTCGCCATGCTGGTCGGACCAGTCATCCCTGCCAGAGGCGAGTTTTGCGGATTCTGGCTCGGTATGCTCATTTTCACGCCACCGCGATAAATGAAGCGGACGCTTGCCCATTGTGGCAACAGCAGATCGGATATTTCCAAACCGTCCGGACTTTCAATCTCACAAAAATAGTAAGTCGTGAGATATCGACGCAACGGAGGGGGCGGCAACACGAAGCGCGTTTTGCTGACGGGATCTAGTGATGGCAAGCAATCGCCTCCAGCACATCATCGACCCGCGCCTGATCACCAATCGCCAGAACATGGCCGTCTGACTCCGCGTGCAGCGGTTCGCCGTTCCAGTCGCACATCATCCCGCCGGCGCCGTCGACGATCGGGGCGAGGGCGGCAAAATCATGGAGCTGCAGGCCCGCTTCGCAGACCACATCGACATGGCCGCTGGCGACCAGGCCGTAATTATAGCAATCGCCGCCGTAGATGATCTTGCGCGGCGCAACCTTGCTGGCCAGCCCCATGAAATGTTCGGCATCATGCTCATCGAACTGGTGCGGTGTGGTGGTCGCCAGCACCGCGTCTTTCAACTCCCGGCAACGCGCTGATTTGGCCGGTTGACCCTTGAACAATGTCGGGCGACCGACAACGCCGACCCAGCGTTCCCGGGCAATCGGCTGGTCGATGATCCCGATCAGGGGAAAACCATCCTGCATCAGCGCGATCAGCGTGCCAAATATCGGACGGCCGGCGATGAAACTGGTGGTGCCGTCGATCGGATCGAGCACCCACTGCCGCGAGGCGCCCTCATTGCGCGGGCCATATTCCTCGCCGATGATACCATCATCGGGCCGTTCGGCTTCGATGATCGCCCGCATCGCCGCTTCCGCCGCGCGGTCCGCCTCGGTGACTGGCGTCGAATCGCCCTTGGTCTCCTGGTCAAATCGGGCGCGGAAGAAGGGGCGGATCGCTTCGCCTGCAGCTTCCGCCAGTTTCTGGGCGAATTCGATATCTTTAGGGGTCATGCACGATGCCTTATTATGTTTGAATTTAAGCCGCCAGCAGAATCCGCCGCTGATTGGAACCTGTCGCCATTCAACGCGAATGCAAAAACCGATTTCCATTATCGCCGGCGAGGGGCTAGGCTGATCCTCTTGTAACGAAAAGGGTAGTTCAATGTTGAAAAAATCCATGGCGCTGGCTTCGGCCGCAGCATCTCTGCTGATATTTGCGACCGCATCCAATGCACAACCCAATCCCGAAAATTTCGCGGGCTGTCAGGGCGGTTGTGATGGAGCAAGCCGGGATTTGAATTCAGAGTCAGAAAATCTGCACAAAGCCACCCGAAGCTACAATCGCGGTCTGGCAAAGCTGAAAAAACAGGAATTTTCGAAAGCAGCCAAGCTTTTCGAAAAGGCGGCGAAAGGCGCTCCGGATAAGGCCGAGTTCAACTATATGGCCGGCTCAAGCTTCTATTTTGCCGGCGATCACGAAATGGCGAAAACCTATCTTGTCCAGGCCTTGGCCGTTGAAGGCGAGGGCGCAATCGAACCCGGTCAACGCGAAATTGCCGAGGATATACTCAGGAAAATTTCTGAAAACTAGAAACCAGGGGCGTTGCAAGAGCAGAAGAGTCAATCTGACTGGCTGCTCACCGGTCCCCTGCCTGCGACCCGCTTGATCGTTTCGCCTGCACCGAGTTGGGCAGCGGGCTGATGGTCTTTGCGCGTCATCGCTCGCCCGCTGCCGACGGAACCGGTCGCCAGGCCCACAGGTAGAGGATCAGACCGGTAATGATGAAAAGGGCGCAGCCGGACAGCATCCAGGCATTGGCATACCAATATTCGCCCCAGGAAAATTCACCGGACATGATCTTTTTCCAGCCATTGAAATGCTGCATCCCGGCGACGACGAGACCCAGCACGGCGAGGGTCGATGCTATCCACCGGTTCAGCCAGTGCATGGGATTGGCAAGCAGGAGCAAGCCGAGCAGTCCGATCACTGTTCTCTGCGTACGACAATAGGGGCAGACATAGACCCAGTCGGCCCATTCGGTGAACCAGGCGAACAGCGAGATGAAAATTGCCAGAAGCGCGATATGCAGGCGATATTTCAGCAGAAGTTCAAAACTGGGCATGGCCGTCTCCGATATTAGAAATTGCAGTCGTTACTAGTCGAACAGGCTGCTCACCGAACTTTCATCGGCGATCCGCTTGATTGCTTCGCCCAGCAGCGGCGCGATCGGCAATATCCGGATCTTGCCGGAGTCGAGCGCCGATTGCGGCGCCCTGATGGTGTCGGTGATGATCAGCTTGCGCAGCGAGGAACTGTTGACCCGTTCCACGGCCTTGCCGGAAAGCACGCCGTGGGTGATGTAAGCGGCGACATCGGTTGCGCCTGCCGCGATCAGGGCATCGGCGGCATTGCAGAGCGTGCCGGCGCTGTCGGCTATATCGTCGATCATGATACAGAAACGGCCTTTGACATCGCCGATGATGTTCATGACCTCGGAAACCCCGGCCTGCTCGCGACGCTTGTCGACAATGGCCAGTGGCGCGTTGTCGAGGCGCTTTGCCAATGCCCGGGCGCGAACCACGCCGCCGACGTCGGGAGAGACCACCATGATGTTCTTGTCGCTATGGCGCCTTATGATATCTTCGCTGATCACCGGCGCGCCATAGAGATTGTCGGTCGGAATATCGAAAAAACCCTGGATCTGCCCGGCGTGGAGATCGACGGTCAGCACCCGGTCCGCGCCCGCTTCGGTGATCAGATTGGCTACCAGCTTGGCCGAGATCGGCGTGCGGGGACCCGGCTTGCGATCCTGCCGGGCATAGCCGAAATAGGGAATGACTGCGGTGATGCGCTTGGCCGACGCCCGGCGCAGCGCGTCGATGCTGATCAGCAGCTCCATCAGATTGTCATTGGCCGGATGGCTAGTCGACTGCACCACGAACACATCCTCGCCGCGGACATTCTCATGGATTTCGATGAAAATCTCGTCATCGGCAAAGCGCTTCACGCTGGCGTCGGTCAGGGGAATAGCCAGATATTCGGCAATTTCCGTGGCAAGCGGCAAATTGCTGTTGCCGGACATGAGTTTCATAATTGCGTTTCCCCGCAGCGACGGGCCACCAGAATCGTCAGCGGCACCCCATGACAATTTCGTGACCCTGTTAGACAGAAGGCCGTGAAATCAAAAGTCCGTATTTGCGTTTATTTCGATTGCTCCGCACTCTGGCCCTTCCTATCAGAGCGCCATGACCGATGGACTGATCATCACAATGGCGCAATTGACCCAGAGCGTGGGCGATTTGCGCGGCAATGCCGACGCCATGATCGCGGCGCATGGCGCCCGGCCGAACAGCGACCTGATCGTGTTCCCCGAGCTGCAGCTGATCGGCTATCCGCCGGAGGACCTGGTGCTCAAGCCGGCGCTCTGGGAACGCGCGGCGGCGGAACTCGACCGTCTGGCGGCGGCGACCGCAGGACCGGGGCCGGCGATGCTGGTCGGCTCGATTTTCCGCGAAGAGGGCAAGCTCTATAACGGCATCGCGCTGCTGGCGGACGGGCATATCCGCGATATCCGCTACAAGGTGGAATTGCCCAATTACGGTACATTTGACGAAAAGCGGCTGTTTACCGCCGGCCCCTTGCCGGAGCCGGTCCTGTTCAAGGGCTGCAAGATCGGCCTGCCGATTTGCGAGGATGTCTGGTTCCCGACGGTTTGCCAGCATCTGAAAGAGCAGGGTGCCGACCTGTTCATAGCGGTGCACGGCAGCCCCTATGAAATAGAGAAGGATGATCTGAGGCTTGGCCAGGTCGCCACCCAGCGGGTGCGCGAAACCGGGATCCCGCTCTTGTTCCTCAACCGGGTCGGCGGTCAGGACGAGATCGTGTTCGACGGCGCCAGCTTCGTGCTCAACGGCGATACCAGTCTGATGCACCAGTTGCCGGACTGGGACGAGGCGATTGTCGATACGCGCTGGTCCTGCAAAGGTGGCAAATGGACCTGCGCGCCGGGCGAAATCCACGCACTGGATGACCATCCCGCCGATATCTACAACGCGATGATCGTCGGGCTACGCGACTATGTGAACCGCAATCGCTTCCCTGGCGTGATCCTCGGCTTGTCGGGCGGGATAGACAGTGCGCTTTCCGCAGCCGTTGCGGTAGACGCCCTGGGCGCGGACCGGGTGTGGAACGTGATGATGCCGTCACGCTTCACCTCGCAGGAAAGTCTCGACGATGCCGCAGGCTGCGCCGAACTGCTGGGCACCCGGCTGGACACGATCCCGATCAACCCGGCGGTCGAGGGTTTTGACGCGATGCTGGAAGACAGTTTTTCCGACAGCAATGTCGATATCACCGAAGAGAATATCCAGTCGCGGATTCGCGGCGTCACCCTGATGGCTCTGTCCAACAAATTTGGCCATATGCTGCTGACCACTGGCAACAAGAGCGAGATGAGCGTCGGCTATGCCACCATCTATGGCGATATGGCGGGCGGCTATTCGGTGCTGAAAGACGCCTATAAGCTGACCGTGTTCAAGCTGTCGAAGTGGCGCAACGCCAACCGGCCGAGTCTCGGCATGGGCCCGGATGGACCGGTCATGCCGGAGCGGGTGATCAGCAAGCCGCCGAGCGCGGAACTGCGCGAGGACCAGAAGGACAGCGACAGCCTGCCGGATTACGAGATTCTCGATCCCTTGCTGCACGGGCTGATCGAGGAAGAATTGTCGGTCAACGACCTGGTTGCCCGGGGGTTTGACCGGGAAACCGTGGTGCGGATCGAGCGATTGCTCTATATCGCCGAGTACAAGCGGCGGCAGGCCCCACCGGGCGTCAAGCTGGGCACGCGAAATTTCGGCCGCGACCGGCGCTATCCGATCACCAACGCATTCAGGACCGTATGACCATGAAGACCCGCTTCGCCCCGTCCCCGACGGGCCATCTTCATGTCGGCAATATCCGTACCGCGCTGCACAACTGGATGTTCGCGCGGAAAGAGGGTGGGACATTCCTGTTGCGCCTCGACGATACCGATGCCGAGCGGTCGAAAGAGGAATATGTCGAGGCGATCCGGGCTGACCTGGCATGGTTGGGATTGACGGCCGACGAGGAACAGCGGCAGTCGGCGCGCTTTGATCGTTATGAAGAGCAGCTGGAGACGCTGAAGGCGGCGGGCCGGGTCTATCCCGCCTTTGAAACCGCTCAGGAACTGGACCTGAAGCGCAAGATTCAGCTCGGCCGGGGCAAGCCGCCGATCTACGATCGCGCGGCGCTTGTTCTGACGCCGGAGCAAATTTCTGTCTTGGAAGCGGAAGGGCGCAAGCCGCACTGGCGCTTCAAGCTGGATCACGCAACGCCGATCACCTGGACCGACCGGATCCGCGGCGAGCAGCATTTCGATCCTTCGCTCTTGTCGGATCCGGTGATCCGGCGCGAGGACGGCAGCTGGCTCTATATGCTGCCCTCGGCGATAGACGATATCGACATGGGCATCACCCATGTCGTCCGCGGCGAGGATCATGTCGCCAATACTGCGGTGCAGATCCAGATGTTCCAGGCGCTCGGGGCCAAACCGCCGGAATTTGCGCATGAAGCGCTGCTGGTCGGGACCGAGGGCAAGCTGTCGAAGCGGCTGGGATCGCTGGGTGTCAGCAGCTTTCGCGAGAAGCATATCGAGCCGCAGGCGATTGTCGCCCTGCTGGCCCGCATCGGGACCAGCGATCCGGTGGAACCGGTTGTCGATGTCGCGCCGCTGATCGCCACTTTCGACTTTGCCCGCTTTGGCCGGGCGCCGGCGCGGTTTGACGAGGAGGAACTGGCGCAGCTCAACCAGAAGATCGTGCATCTGCTGGCTTATGAAGCTGTGAAGGACCGGCTGCCGGAAGCGATGAATGCTGCGGCGTGGGAGGTGATCCGGCCGAACCTGCACGATATGGGTGATGTCGATCAATGGTGGCAGGTGGTGACGGGACCGGTTGCCGCGCCCGAAATGCCGCCGGAAGACCGGGAATTCCTGTCGATCGCTCATGCGAAACTGGAAGAATTGGAAGCATCTGACGAGCTCTGGAAAGACCTCACCGGGGCGCTCAAGGAGGCGACCGGGCGGAAGGGCAAGCCGCTGTTCATGCCGCTGCGTCAGGCGCTGACCGGTCTCGATCATGGTCCGGACATGAATGCATTGCTGCCGTTGATCGGCCGGGATGCGGCGCTCGCCAGACTGGCCACAGCTTCCTCTTAACATATTTTAAAAAAACGGAAATAACCCGAGATACAACGGATTTGCAATCTTTTATGTAATGGTATATCATTACAGCAGGCGATGGGGTTAGATAGTCAATCAGGCACGGGCCGCTTCGCCATTCTTGAGGATGGTTGAGAGGATATGATGATGAGCTATGTTTCCGTTTACGAGAACAAGACACCGCGTTCAAAAGGCCTGATGATGACCGTTGCCGTGCATGCGGCAATCATCGCTGGCGTGATTGCCATGCCCGGCATCACGATTCCGGAGAAATTGCACGGCCCGTTCATTGCGACCAATATACCGAAGCCACAGCCGCCCGAGCCGGTGATCGAAGACGATCCGCCCAAGGCGAAGGTGGCGCAGCCAACGCAGCCAAGGGCACCGGACAAACCTATTGCCGATGCCCGGTCGTTTCCGATCAAGCCCTTTCCGACCTATTCGGACTTCGGCGATGCTTTGGGGTCTGCGGGAACGGCACAGGACATTCCGTTTGAAGCGATCAACATCGCGCCGCAACCGGTGATTGTCGCCCCGCGCCTCAACGCCCGCTATGCAGAGCAGTTTCAGCCCGCCTATCCGCCGGGACAGTTGCGGCTCGAGCAGGAGGGCGAGGTCGGCGTCCGGGTGCTGGTCGGCACCGATGGCCGGGTGAAGCAGATCGAGCTGATCGATTCGCCGCACCAGGATTTCTGGAACGCGACGCGCAAACAGGCCCTGAAAAGCTGGCGCTTCACACCGGCGACGAAAGACGGCAAGCCGTTTGAAAGCTGGATGACGCTGAAAGTCCGCTTTGAAATCAACAGCTGACCGGCATGCCGGGTGACCCGCCTGTATTTCCTGCGCCAATTTTGCGGGAAGGGCTGGTCATCGGGCCGCGCCCGCACTATTTGAGCGGCATGGGAATGTTAAAAGATGTATCGGTGAGCGGCGGCTTTGGTGACCTGATCGCCGTCTTTCGCCAGAGTGAACCGGGGGAGCGCCTGCTCCCGGCAGCGCTGGCGATTGCCTGCACGGCGTTCATTCTGCTCCTTTTTTACCTCGATCCGAAGGTAAATACGTACACTTATGTGCCGCAGGAGGTCATTTATGTCGAAAACTGGACAAATGATCGCACCGACGAGGAGATTCTGCAGGACCGCTGGCAGGTCCAGTGCCTGAAGGACAAGCTGGAGACAAAGCGGCGCGAGGCGATGAAGGAACTGGGGCGGATGTCCGGCATGGATGTCGAGCAGATTGAACGCGAAGCCGAAGCCGCCCGTCGGGCGCGCGGCGAGGTAGAGGTGGAACGTCCCGCCGGCCTGCAATGCTGAATTCCGCCGGCGACGCGCACTATATGGCAATGGCGCTGGCACTGTCCGAACGCGGGCGAGGCCGGACCGGGGCCAATCCCAATGTCGGTTGCATCATCGTCAAGAATGGCATCATCCTGGGCCGCGGCTGGACCCAGCCAGGCGGTCGTCCGCATGCCGAGGAAATGGCGCTGGCGCAGGCCGGCGCGTCGGCCAGGGGCGCGGACATTTATGTCACGATGGAGCCCTGCGCCCATGAAAGCACGCGCGGTCCGACCTGCAGCATTGCAGTCATCGAGGCAAAACCCAAAAGAGTGATTGTCGCGACTCTCGATGCCGATGAACGGACAAGGCGCCGCGGCATCGACCGGCTCGGCGATGCGGGCATTCCGGTGTCGGTCGGCATCCGCGAAGTGGAGGCCCGCCGGACGATGGCCGGTTTCCTGTGTCGGGTCGAGAATGGCCGTCCCTTTGTCACGCTGAAACTGGCGATGTCGCTGGATGGCTGCATTGCCATGGCCGATGGCTCCAGCCAGTGGATCACCGGCGAACGGGCGCGGGCGCATGCCCATCTGGAACGGGCGCGCAGCGATGCAATTCTGGTGGGAGCGGGCACGGCCCGGACCGACCGGCCAGGGCTTGATGTGCGGCTCGACGGACTGGCCGACCGATCGCCGCAACCGGTTGTGCTCGGCAGTGACAAGGATTTGCCGGCGCATTGGCTGCAGATTGACGAGCCGGCCGCGATCGCCGGTCTCGCCGATGTCAACTGGCTGCTTATCGAAGGCGGCGCAAAAACCGCGACCTCCTTCCTGCAGGCGGGACTGGTCGACCGGCTCCTGCTCTATCGCGCACCCATCATTATCGGCGGCGGCCTCCCCGGCATTGCCGATATCGGACTGAATACGCTGAGCGAGGCGCACGGCCAGTGGCGGCGCCGCGACCGGCGCGAACTGGGGCAGGATGTGCTTGAGATATATGACCGCGCAGCCTAGGTTCCGCCTCATAAACTGCAAATAGGATCGCCCATGTTCACAGGCATTGTTTCAGATATCGGTACCATCGAGTCGCTCGATCAGCGCGGTGACCTGCGCGTGAAGATCAAATGCGGCTATGATATGGACAGCGTCGACATGGGCGCGTCCATCGCCTGTTCGGGCATCTGCCTGACGGTGGTCGACAAGGGCGATGACTGGTTTGCGGTCGACGTGTCGGGCGAGACCCTCTCCTGCACGGCGCCGGGGCAGTTTACCGCCGGTCGCCGGATCAATCTCGAGCGCGCCCTGAAGGTCGGCGACGAACTGGGAGGACATATCGTCACCGGCCATGTCGACGGCGTCGGGGAAGTCGTGTCCAGCATCACGGCCGGCGATTCCCGGGAGGTTGTGATACGGGTTTCCAGAGAACTGGCCCCCTATATCGCAGCCAAGGGCTCGATCACCGTCGACGGCGTGTCGCTGACGGTCAATGCGGTATCTGACGAGGATGCGGGGACGCAATTCACGCTCAACATCATTCCGCATACCGCGCAGGTGACCACATTGGGAGAATTGCAATCCGGCCGGGCGGTCAATCTCGAGATCGACATTTTGGCACGCTATCTGGCGCGGATGGAAAAGGTCCGGTCGCTGGCCTGATACGGATCAGACTTTACCTGTGGCACAAGGGCGAACGACCGCAGGCGAGTGGGCCGGGGTGGATTGCCGCATCGCTTGGGTTCCGTGCAAGGGCAGGAATGCCGTTAGTGGTGGGCGTGTCGAACCAAGCCTCTCGCCGATAGGCGCCCTTCGACAAGCTCAGGGCTAACGGAAAAATGCGGCTTGATGAGGTCGCCTTCGGTGAAAGACCAGGCCAGCCGACCGGCAACCGTCCGATCAGCCGGTCAGAATGGCAGCCATTTCTGCTTCTTGCTGAATTTCATATAGCCGACATTGGCGCCGAGCCGCAGGCCGGCGCCTAGCCGTACCGGGATCAGTACCTTGTCGCCGCTGCGCAGATAGCTGACGTGGAAGCCGCCGATGAAATAGGCCGCGCCTTCGCCAGCCGGGAAGCGCTGATACAGGTCTTCGCTGTCGTAGAGATTGTAGACCAGCACGAAGGTATTGGCGGCATTCCCGCCAATATCGAAGCCGATCGACGGTCCGGTCCAGTAGACCGGACGTTCGCCCTCGATCTTGTGGAAGAGCTTGCCCGAGCCATAGCGCAGGCCGACTACAAACGCTCCGCCGGCCTCGCGTCCGGCGATATAGGCATTGGGCCGGCCCTGCTTCTTCAAAATATCCTCGATGACCTCGGCCAGGCCTTTCGCGCCCTTGCCGAACACGCCTTCGGCGGCGCCGATCAGGTCATCGTCCTGATAGGTTGTATTGTCGTCGGTCGCCGCCGGGACAGAATCGATCGCATTCGCTTCGGATTGGCCGTAGGTCTGGGCCGGGGCCATGATATCCGCATCAATATTGCTGTCGGCCGGCACGTCATCGACCATCGTCGGACTCGAAGTGCCGGAATCAAAGTTCCCGTCATAGTCGGGCGTGGCCAGATCGGCATCGATCACATCGTTGGGATCGACATTTTCGACCTGGGCAAAAGCGGGCGACAGGGCTGGTGCACTGGCAAGGGCCAAAACAGCAAATATCCCAAAAAATTTCTTCGCGCATAACGGTAACATGGGTCAACTCCTTACCATTACCAGCCAGACAGCGGTGTCGGCTGTTGCACATGACCGCGCAATGAACGGACGACGAAATGAGTCGATTCTGCGGCGGCTTGAGTCTCTTCGCCACGATCGGAGCGATTTCGCGCGTGCCCGGCAGGTTTTGAACAGGACCATTTTTCCCGTTGCAGCCAGCGCTCTCCATGGTTATAGCGCCATCTCTAGCCAAGCTGCGTGGACACGTGGGTGAGCGGCTGAAACCACCTCCTTGCTAAGGAGACAAGCCTTTACGGGCTTCGAGGGTTCGAATCCCTCCGTGTCCTCCATTCCTTTCTATCCCAAATAGCGCTGCTTCGTTCAGGGCAAACAGGCAATTGCCGCTGGAGTGACGGCTGGCGATTCCGGTGTCCGATTTTCAAGGCGGATCACTTCGCGCGCAGATCTTCATCCCGCTGTTGCAAAAACCAGTCATAGGTATCACGGATGCCGTCTTCCAGTCCGATGGCATATGTCCATCCCAGCCGTGCGAGTCGGCTGACATCCATCAATTTGCGCGCGTTGCCGTCTGGCCTCGTCGTGTCGAAGCCGATGTTTCCCGTGAAACCGGTCACCATGGCGACCGTTTCCGCGAGTTCGCGTATGGTCACGTCCGTGCCCGAACCGACATTGATGTGGCTGAGCATTTCCTGCGTTTCCGCCTGATAAATGGTCTTGTCCAGGTCCATCACAAACAGCGACGCGGCAGCCATGTCATCGACGTGCAAAAACTCGCGCATCGGATTGCCGCTGCCCCAGATCACGACCTCGGGAGTGCCGTCCTTCACCGCGAGATGAAAGCGGCGGATCAGCGCAGGAAGAACATGGCTGTTTTCGGGATGAAAATTGTCGCCCGGTCCATAGAGGTTGGTCGGCATCACGGAACGATAGTCCGTGCCATATTGCCGGTTGTAGCTTTCGCAAAGCTTGATTCCCGCAATTTTTGCTACTGCATAGGGTTCGTTGGTGGACTCCAGCGTCCCGGTCAGCAAGGCGTCTTCCTGCATCGGCTGCGGCGCATTTTTGGGATAGATGCAGCTTGATCCCAGCTGCAACAGATTCTGAACGCCGGCGGCATAGGCCTGATGGATGACATTGCATTCGATCATCAGGTTTTCATAGATAAATTGTGCCGGGTAACTGTTGTTCGCGACAATCCCGCCGACCTTGGCAGCGGCCAAAATCACCTGATCGGGGCGTTCGGCCTGCATGAAGTCGCGGACCGCGCTCTGATCGGTCAGATCCAGTTCGGCACTTGTTCGCGTCACCAGCTGCAGGTCTTCCCCGGCGCTCTGCCGCGCCTGCAATTGCCGCAAGATTGCGCTTCCCACCATGCCGCGATGGCCCGCGATATAGATTTTCATCGGCCTAACCTTCAATCGAGACCGGCAGGTCCATGCCATGTTCCTTCAGAAGCGCGTGCCGCCTGGCGGATTTCAAATCCTCCGCCATCATTTCCGCACACATTTCCTGCACCGTGATTTCCGGAACCCAGCCGAGGCGCTGCTTGGCCTTTGCCGGATCGCCCAACAGAGTTTCCACTTCGGCAGGTCGGAAATAGCGCGGATCCACGCGCATGATCACGTCACCGACGCTCAATGCCGGCGCATGGCCTCCCTCTATTGCCGTGACCGTTGCCGTTTCATCGACGCCTGTTCCGGCAAATTCCAGTGTCAGGCCCAGTTCGGCGGCCGACCATATGAGAAACTGCCGCACCGAATATTGAACGCCGGTGGCAATGACGAAGTCTTCCGGCTCATCCTGTTGCAGCATCATCCACTGCATGCGCACATAATCCTTGGCATGGCCCCAGTCGCGCAGCGCATCAATGTTGCCCATGTACAGGCATTGCTCGAGGCCCTGCGCGATATTCGCCAGCCCGCGGGTGATTTTGCGGGTGACAAAAGTCTCCCCCCGGCGCGGACTTTCATGATTGAACAGGATGCCGTTGCAGGCATACATGCCATAGGCTTCGCGGTAATTCACGGTGATCCAGTAGGCATACATTTTTGCCACGGCATAGGGACTGCGCG
>Ga0075467_10001651_pt1 | contig 18300 bp, 18 predicted proteins | sample DEB08_DNA_9_FD_75067 | JGI IMG/M metagenome (GOLD analysis project Ga0075467, IMG submission 75067) | Aqueous microbial communities from the Delaware River and Bay under freshwater to marine salinity gradient to study organic matter... | ecosystem: Environmental > Aquatic > Marine > Coastal ... | reverse complement strand
TGGGTCCGTAGCTAACAGACTGTAGATGACTAGGCGCCTAGTTAGGTAAACTCAACTAGCTTATCCTCAGCCCAAACACCGGTAAGTCATTGATGAGGGCAATGAGATCCGAGTCTAACATTGCATCTACCAGCGATAACATACCTGTTAAAAATGCCGACTAACTATTGTGTTGTTGCGATCAATAGGTTGCGATCAATTCACAAAATTTAGCACGTAGCATGGATAATCAAATAAGTTTTTGTGATTTGTCGCCGCTAAATTGTGCATAAAATAACAAACGCTACGAAGCGTTCACGTTCAGTTTTGCCAAGAACTAATACGGCTTGTTTAATGGTTTTAATTGGATTTCGGCGTTTGAATATCGTCAAAGTCGGAATTTTCATCTAACACGTTATTTATCAAGCTGGCAACCGAGGTTTGCTCTGGTGTTAATGTGACGCTTTTTATAACTTCCGGATTACTAAAAAAGTACCCCTGGAAGTATTCAAATCCAAGCTCTAGAGCTTCCTTAAATTTTCGTTGGTCTGAACTTTCTCAGCCAGTTACTTAATGTTGAGGTGTTTTTTAACGGCAGCAATGGTCAAGCGAATTTCTTGCAGAGTGCTCACAAGGTAATCCCTTTTAACAATATCACTCAGCATATAGAATGGCCCTCCGGTGCTATCGTGAATAAAATCGTCAAGCGCCAGAATATAGCCTTTTTTGTGAAAGCTGTGCAGGGCGATGTAAAGCACCTTGGTAGGTTTTGCTGTTTCCAATGTTTCAATAACTACTTTTTATTTTGGAAGCAACTCTGGATAACCATCAAAGCGCGTTTTTTCAGTAAAGTTGATAAACGTCAACTTACCGTCAGAAATGCGGTCGAGGACTAAGTCAAACTGCAGGCTTCACATCATTTTAGAGATCACTTTCTCTTGATCAACGTCGAGTATAGGTAAAATAAAATGTCATTTTTCATTAAATAAAAATACTTGATGCCTCATATTTCCTTTATTTAACTCTCTTTTATATCCTTGAGGGAGTGAAAGTCGGCTATCTTTAGCCTATTACCCGATTGTTTTCGTAAAATCAAGAATTCAAAATAAGCGCCTGCCACTGTTGTGTCAATCAGTTTTGAATATTGCTTTTGTTTATGATGATGAACTTGCTTTTATTCAAACAGGCTTATCTAAGGCGGTGCTAGATTTTCGCCGTTAGATGCCTGTTTACAGGGCATACTCGGGATTTAAACGGTTAGAAAATTCAACTCCCCTACCGTCTGCAATTCGTTCTTACCACTCCGTAGATTAGTTTCCTTAAATCCTAGAATGTTAGTTTGAGTCTATGACAGTTAAAATCTATGAAGTCTTACTACTCTGCTTTGAATAAGGTCTCAAATTTTAAGCCTTTAGCGGTACGATTTTTAAAGCCAGCCCAATGCGTATGTTCTTGTTTAGGTTGGTTGTTATCATCCATACTCCAAACGCCATCATTTGAGTTGGCAGTTAGGTTGAGGTAAACGTTCATATTGGTATTGTCTTTTAAGTGTTTTTCTAACCATGCAGTCACAAAGTGCTGAGATATGTTGTTCATGCGAGCAGTGTCCCAAACGGCATCCGTGTAATGCTCACTGATATTAAATCCAAGTGTTTCATCATAGACATAAGACTCCTTAGGCGCAGGCATGGGCGCTCCAACACCATGATTAGCATTCTCGAAGGTTAATAATGCCCGGTCTACCATTGTCGTACCCTGCCAGACAGCACGTACACCTTTTTCATAGCCTGATACATCATCAACTGAACCTGCTATAAACATCATAGGTACCTTTACCCCTTTTAGTGTTGTTGAGTCCCATATGCCATAGTTCATTCCCCAAGGTGCAAAGGCGATGACTGTTTTTAGTCTCGTATCACGGTATTGACTGGTTTTATTAAGGTTTTGATGAATGGCTAATGCGCTTTTTGGTAACCCCCAAGGGTAATCTACCGCTTGCTGGGTCACTCCTGCACCCGCTGCAATGAGAGCTCCATAACCACCCATAGAATAACCAATCAAAGCCGTGTTTTGGGGATTGACCAGGCCATATAAAAATGATGCGTCATCTTTTGACATACGTTCTATTTGATCAAGGGTAAATAGTTGGTCGATTGGACGATTGACTAAAGTCGAACCGAAAGCGGCTTGGGTTCGGTAGGTAGAGTCTGTGTGATCGATAGACACCACCACATAACCTTTTGAAGCAATATTTTCAGCTAAATGAGACATTAAAAAACGATTGCCAGGATAACCGTGGGAGATTAATACTAAAGGATATTTTTGACTGCTAATGAATGGTTTTGCGTCGCGTATTGCCTTACCTTGTATGCTGACTATCGTTTTTCCATCACGTAAATACACGTCTAGGCTGGTATCGCCTTGGCTGTCATTTATAGCGGGGTACCAAATCTCAAGCGTCAAAGGGCGGTCATATTTAGGTTGATTTTTTAGATTAGCTGGGTCAATTTTAACAATGTCAATCTGTTTGGGATTAACAATTTTTAAGGTTTTTACACCTATAGCATATTCACCATATGCAGCTAAATCAGGCGCATCAGGCCGCTGAGTATCAATTCGATTTTCTGCAAAAATTGTTAGGCTTAATCCACTAAACATAACTAATAACAAAGCTCTATTCGCAACATAACAAAACATAATTGGACTCTTACTAACAAAATATATTGTGGCGGGTACAGTATGACGTTTTATTACACTTTGCTAGTTTGAGTGGGGTAAATGCGAATGTATAAAACACAAAATTGTTTTTCAAAGAGAAACTAAAGATGAAACCTCTTTTATGAGCCTGTATGCCATTCGCCTCATGAACAGCGACGTTAATGAAGGGAATGCCAAACGATTTATCTAGACTAAACGTACCTACTTAGCGCAGCGTGACATCATATGCATGTCTATAAATCTATACTTTGTATTTTTTTTGATAGTCCTTTGAGAGTGCATAACCCTTTGGTCATTATGCATAAAGCGTAGTAATTATATTTCCTGGTAAACCTAAATTTAGAAGTGAGTTGATGAGGTTGATATAAATATGTTCCTTCTAAATGATTAAGCACAGTCTAAATAATTTTATTTTCTGTGTCCTAATCAATGATTTATATACAGTCGAGGGCTTTGAGCCGCTCACTCTGTCGGTTGTGGTTTTCAAGAAAACATTTTTTCTGCATGCTTAAGAACAGCGTATGTATCGGTATGCAATCAATGTTGTGAGTATGCTCTAGCACATAAACCACTGACTCAAGCGTTGATAGGCTACTTGCCTGAGTGGTATGCCTAATGTGGTATTGATTGTCAGGAGGATTGGAAAAGTGCCAACTATTGCATTGTTGTAACCAAGGGTTGAGGTGCCATATTTTCAGTGCTTTGCGCCATGATGCATCTATGAATATTACGTTGTGATTGACTGGAAAATACTTTTTCTTATGTACTGGCGAGGAAATGGACTCAAGTGAAATACTTTGTTCGTTAGGGTAAGATAAACAATAACTTTGCGGTTGGTTTGTCACCTTCTGGGCCAATTCTTCCCAGTCCTCAGGTTTTTCACCCTGCAATATTGTTATTGTTTTTAATCCCAATTTTAACAGCTTTACAGTGTTCTTTGCGTGTTTTGCCTCTTTAGGATGTTGTAAAATAATAATGTTGAGAGGTGTTGTGATGGGATTTACCCAAACACATAAACATGTGCTTTGCGGGTAACCACACTTAAAACATATTAGTCTTTTGTTAATTTTTAACATTGTCATATTTTTTCATGTTTATAGCCTCACTATAATTTATGCTTGTTGTTTTTGATGAGGATTGTTAAATTTACCGATGATGTCAAATCAACTGCCTCTAACTAAAAAATATAAAGCAAAATGGATGTATATGCTCACCAAAAATTGTTTGAAAGGATTCGCTCGCTGCTTAACAGGCTTGGTTATTTTTTATGTCATTTGATAGCAAAGTTGATTATATGCCAAATCACCCCTTTACCAATGCTGGTATAGATCCATCAGAATTCCAGCATAAAATCTTTCAAAAACGCAAGTGGCAGGTTTTGATTGCTACATTTTTGTTGATCCTCATCACTGCCAATGCGGTGATTTGGATTCAATCACCTATATATCAAAGCCAAGCTATTTTACATTTTTCGTATGCATCTCAAACTAAACAAGAGTTTGCTGAATTAGCACAAAGGCAAATTACCCTGCATCAGCAAAGGATGAAAAGCAATAATGTGCTGAGTCTTGTTGTAAAAGAGCTTGAACAAAGCCAGATGTTAAACATTAATATACAAACACTTTTTGATGTACTTTCAGTAGAAGCGAGTTTAACTGGGCGTATTATTACCCTAAAAGCTAACGGTAGCGACCCACAAATACTTAAACCAATAATAGATGCTTGGATAAAAGTGTATCTGCAGTTAGTCGCTTCTGAAACACAAATAAACAACACTAATGATAACTTAGTTGCAGATCAGCAATTGGAGCTGCTGGAATTAAAAATTACGGAACAAGAACAACGGTTACAATCTTTTGCCAGTCAAAACAATATCACGTCATTAGAAAGAGATGAAAATCGAGTCTTAACTCAGACTAAAAACTTGGGGGTTTACTTTGATCAAGCGTTGGCCGATCAAGCACAAACACAAGCGTTGCTTGATAGTTTAGTTGAGTCCATTAATAATGGAGAATCGATTATTAGACCAATGGACAAGGCTCAAATTGATGCGATAAAGCTAAGTCTGCAAGAGGTTAATGCCAATCTGTCTACTTTATCTGAAAAATATACGCAAGCCTATTTGGAGCGTGACCAAGCCATTGTGGCGCAACAGCAAAAATTTCAGCAACTTCAGATTTTGCTTGAAGAACAAATAAAAATGAGTCAAGTGGACTATTTACTCGATGTAAAGCGCGAGCTCAGTGCTGCTAGAGGTAAAGTGGAGAAGATGAATACCCAGCTAGTTGAGCAAAACAAACTAGCACAAGTGTTTAGCCAAAACCTTGAACAATATAAAAGGCTAGACGACGCATTAAAGGCCTTGCAAACGCAAGCCCAAACGCTAAGAAATCAACAAGTAGCCCAACAGGTATCGAAACCATTCGAGGCTAAAATTTCTTTGCTTGAGCCTGCCTTTATTCCTGATTTTTCAATTGGCCCAAATTACTCACTTAATAGCCTTATCAGTTTAATAGCGGCAGTCATTGTGGCCGTATTAGCGTTGTTGTTGTATGCTTTTATCTTCAAGCAAAAAGGGCCAGATTCATCTAGCCAATTTGTTTTAATACCTGGGCAAGCCGGAGCCAATGACTACCCAATCATTGGCCATTCTCAAGATGGCCAACTTGCACCACCCAATCCTCGCCTATCATCTGCACCAGTTACATTATCATCTGCATCCCAATCTTTGCGTTTATTAAACATTGATGAATCTCAGATGCTTTTTTCTGTTGCCAATAACCAAGGTAAAGCGTTAGTTGGTTTGATTTTGAGTGGTGTCAGTGTGGATGAATTACCTTTAATAAAAAAAGGGGACTACAACCAAGACTATTCGATGTTGCAAATAAATAATCAGTTTTCTCGGATTATCAGTATTCAAAAAAACCTGGCTGAAGTACTGCAAGCATTGTGTAATAACTTAGCCGATGAACAAACAGCTTGGTCGAATATCAAAAGCCAAGAAGACTTTTTGCAATTGTTGGTAAATATAGGTCATGATGCTCAGATTGCCTTTCCTGATCAGCTTTCACTTAACGTTTTAAGGCATACTTATTTAACGTATTTAGCCAGTCAAGGAGCTAGGCTCAATGATATTGAACAGGTTGCTGGATATACTTCGCCAAGTGACTTAGCACTTTATCGAAATGTTAACCAACAAGGAAAACTGCTTGATTTAGAGCAAGTCCAAACAGAATATCCTTTTGTTGTGGCAAGCTAAATTGTGGTTATGCCAATGTCTCCTCAATACGCCAAGATTTGGAGCACTGTGCAACTTATACCCACGGGCAAAGTAGCGAGTTATGGCCAAATTGCTGATCTGGCAGGATTACCAGGCCGAGCAAGGCTCGTCGGTAAGTCATTTGGTTTTTTGCCAAAGGATATGAAAGTACCTTGGTACAAAGTGTTGCGTTCTAATGGACAACTTGCATTTCCCATAGGTTCTGAGCAATCACAAATACAAACTGGTTTATTGCAACAAGAAGACATCGCTATTTTTAACAACAGAGTCAAGATGAGCCTTTTTCAATGGCAACCTGATTTGCCAGAAATGCTATGGAAATTAGAGTTTTAGCCTTTGTCTATAATAGTAAATGTTGCTCTTAAAAGAGAAATCAGATATTTTTATCCGCCAGTTTTTGAATTTATTTACCAGGGATATTAGCAGTGTTAAAAACCTTTGATATAGACGACCTAAAAGAAGGAATGTTCATTGACTCTATAGCAAAACAACAAGGCAAATTTAAGATCACCAGTCGAGGTAGGGTCGACTCTTTAGCCGTTATAAATCAATTAAAAAAGAAAGGGATTCTGTCAGTTGTTGTCGATATGGACAAACAAATCAAGTCAGACGTTGTTGAAATTGAAGAACCTGTTCCCATACCTGAAGTGTTTGAATTACCTGAACTCGTGCCGTTTGAAGCAGAGCTTAGAGTGGCAAACAAACTTCACTTAAAAGGTAAAAATTTACAAAAAAGAATATTAGATAATATTGGTAAAAATTTGCCTATCGATATTGCCATTACAGAAGCCTTCACTCAAGATCTTGTCTCGTCGATCATTCGTAATCCAAATGCTTTGATGTGCATGACAAAAATACGAGAAAAAGATACCTATCTTTTAGATCATTCATTAAATGTGGCTATTTTATTAGCCAAATTTGGTACTTATATTGATTTGGAAAAAGAACAAATACAAGAATTGGCGCTGGCAGGTTTTCTTCATGACTTAGGCAAAGTTAAAATTCCTGATGAAATATTGCATAAAGCTGGGCGTTTGAACGAACAAGAAATGACGACTATGCGAGATCACGTGTATTACGTCACCAAAGAACTCACTGACATGCAAGTTTCCAATTCAATTGTTAAAACAATAAGTCAACATCACGAAAGGCTTGATGGTTACGGTTACCCAGAAGGTTTACGAGGTGATGAAATTACTCAATATGGTCGTATGATTGCAATCGTTGATACTTATGATGCGATAACTGCGGACAGATGTTACAAGGCTGCTAAGTCTTCTAGAAAAGCGCTGCAAATTTTATTACAAGATGCACCTAAGAAATACGATGAGGTGTTAGTTGCACAATTTGTGCAATGTATCGGAATTTACCCCGTGGGCACTTTAGTCAAACTAAGCAATAAAAAGGTTGCTATGGTGCTCAGGCAAAACCCTACACATACCACTAAACCTGTTGTGAAAGTATTTTATTCAGTTCGAAGCAATCATTATTTGACGCCCAAGGAATTAGACTTGGCTGCGGTTAATCATGACGTAAAAATTGTTGAAGCTGTTATTGCAAGGGACTTAAAGCTCGATTTCAATAAATATTTTAATGAAGCGATCGTCATCTAAATAATGAACGTTAAATTTCGAAACGGATTTTAACGTTGGTTAATATCTTTTAATATTATCCTAAGCTGGTCAGTCGTGATATCAGAAAGACCTATGTCTTTTTATCTAATATTTATAAATACATAGGGGGGAGATTGAGTCGAAAAACGAGAGTTGTTTTTTGGACATAACGGCTTTGTTTTTGCTGCAATTCTCGATTTAAACAAAACATCTGAACATAATAATCAGTTGAATGTGAATTTATGACTCATATCATAGATATAAGAAACTTTTATAAAGCATCTTATAACTATGTTTTAAACAACAATCAAAAGTCGAGCTAACAAAACTTAAGCAAAGAATGTAATAAGATAGGGGTTTTACTTTTATTGAAAATTTGTTTTTATAAAAAAACGACAGTTAACCATTGTTATCTTATGGAGTGACAGGGCTTTTTTAAACAAGATGGTCACCCTGTATTCATTTTCTATTATTCTATATTCGCGATCTGCTCACGCATTTGCTCAATCAGCACTTTTAATTCAACGGCTGACTGAGTGATATCGCTATTAATAGACTTAGATCCTAGGGTATTCGACTCGCGGTTAAACTCTTGCATCATAAAGTCCAGCCTACGACCGACTGCACCGCCTTTTTTAAGAATTTTTTGGGTTTCGCTTATGTGTGATATTAAGCGGTCTAGCTCTTCTGCTACATCTACTTTTTGTGCCAACATCACCATTTCTTGTTCTACACGAGCCGGATCTAGTTCAATTTTGGCATCTTCGAAGCGGGCTTGGATTTTTTCACGTTGCCATTTGATCACGTCTGGCATGTGGGAAGTGACTTTTTCGACTTCTGCGTTAATACCGTCTAAACGTTGTTCGATCATACTTTTTAGGTTGCTACCTTCGGTGGCGCGTGCGGCGATAAAATCTTTTAGTGTGAGGTCAAACTCTGCGAGCACATCGGCTTGAATATTATCCATGTCAGCTTCTTCGGCTGAAATAACACCAGGCCAGCGTAATACGTCTAAGGGGTTAACACCGGCAGATTGGCCGTGTGATTGCACCCAATCCGCGGCTTTCATGACTTGTTTGGCTAAACTTTCGTTTAGGTTGAGCTTGCCTACTGCCGCATCGTTAGCCACAAAACGCAATGAACACTCGACTTTGCCTCGTTGTAGTTGTTTGCGAAAACGTTCGCGCAACACCGGCTCCATGCTTTTAAATTGTTCAGGAAGACGGAAGTAGGTTTCAAGAAATCGTTGGTTAACGGAACGCACTTCCCACACGGCTGTACCCCAATCGGCTTTAAGTTCGCGGCGGGCAAAAGCAGTCATACTGTAAATCATTGAAATCTTCCTGTGTCTTAGTTACTTTCATTATACCTCTGTTGTGACTTGGGGCGAGGGGCTAGGGCAATTAATTGCTTAAAACTTAAGATAATTTACACGGAAGCCTCTATAATTCCGCTCACTATTATTGAGGAGAGCATTATGCGTCCAAGTGGAAGAACCGCCAGTCAAATTCGCCCCGTTACTATTACCCGCAATTTTACCTGCCATGCAGAAGGCTCAGTATTGATTGAGTTTGGTAACACTAAAGTGTTGTGTAATGCCTCAGTAACCGAAGGTGTACCACGTTTTATGAAAGGCAAGGGTAAAGGCTGGGTGACGGCAGAATACAGTATGTTGCCCAGGGCCACTCATACTCGTTCTGATCGTGAAGCTGCTCGTGGTAAACAAGGTGGACGTACTCTTGAAATTCAACGTTTAATCGCACGTTCATTACGTGCAGCGGTAGATTTAAAATTATTAGGTGAGAACACTATTATAGTGGATTGTGATGTTATCCAAGCTGATGGTGGTACACGAACAGCTTCGATTACGGGTGCTTGTGTGGCATTGGCTGATGCACTTAGCTGGATGCGTGCTAAGGGCATTCTCAAAACAAATCCAATCAAACATATGATTGCCGCTTTGTCTGTCGGTGTTTATAAAGGTATTGCTATTGCCGATTTAGAATATATTGAAGACTCTGATGCTGAAACTGACATGAACGTAGTGATGACAGACACCGGCAAATTTATCGAGGTGCAAGGAACCGCTGAGGGCGAACCTTTTGATTTTAACGAGCTAAATGAAATGTTGGAATTGGCGAAAAATGGTATTCGTGAATTATTCGACGAGCAAAAATTAGCTTTGAACTAGGACGTAAACATGCAAGATTACCAACGTGATTTTATAGAGTTTTCCTTAGCTCGCAATGTATTGAAATTTGGTCAGTTTACCCTCAAATCTGGGCGAATTAGTCCTTATTTTTTTAATGCGGGTTTATTTAATACTGGTGGCGACTTAGCCAAACTTGGACAGTTTTATGCGCAAACGTTGCAAACATCAGGTATTGATTACGATGTGTTATTTGGTCCTGCATACAAAGGTATTCCTATCGCCACCACTACTGCCGTGGCGTTAGCAGATAAACATAACGTAGATAAGCCATATTGTTTTAACCGTAAAGAAGCAAAAACCCATGGCGAAGGTGGCAATTTAGTCGGTAGCCCTCTTGCGGGTAAAATTATGCTGGTGGATGATGTGATTACCGCAGGTACCGCTATTCGTGAGTCTATGCAGTTGATTGAAGCGAATAATGCCTTGCTCGCAGGTGTGTTGATTGCTTTAGATAGGCAAGAAAAAGGTCAAGGTGAGCTGTCGGCCATTCAAGAAGTTGAACGTGATTTTGATACCAAAGTGGTTTCTATTATTAGTTTGGCTGATTTGGTTGATTATCTGAGTGATAAAGCAGACATGGCTGAGCACTTAGCTAATATCAAGCAATATCGTTTGGACTATGGGATTTAGTTAGCACGTGAAAGATGTAAGTCTATTCGAAACTGCCGACTATCAATTAGATGCTTTGAGCCTTCGTTGCCCAGAGCCAGTAATGATGGTGCGTTTAAAGATCCGTGAGATGCAAATCGGCGAAACGGTAACGGTGACCGCCGACGATCACTCGACCACACGCGATATCCCTAGCTTTTGCAGATTTATGGAGCATAAGCTGGTGGACTTTCAGTGTGTTAAACCTCCTTTTCAATACCTGATCAAAAAAGGTCGCTGATTTAGCGACCTTTGAACTTAACGTGCATCTAAATGTTTAATTTGGTTTACGGAACTTCATGGTCCAGCGATCTGTATTACCAGAGACAGATTTAACCCCTACTTCGTAACGTAATTCGTCATCAGCGCGGTAGTGTAGGTCGGTATAATCAACAAATTCAAAGCCTGCTTCTTGGATTTCTTTGATAGCAAGGACAGGATCAATACGGCGACGGTTAGCCGGGGTTTGCTGTTCCATATGGCGGGCGGTGTGATCCACGACAGCATAAACACCACCGGGCTTCAGCGCTTCAAAAGCTAGCTTATTCATATTCTGGCGGCCTTCTTCACCAAAGTTATGGTAGTTACGAAACGTCAACACCATATCAAGATCTCTTACCCCAAGAGAATTTGCTTCTAAAGAATAAAAGCGCTCACCCTCTTTACGATAAAGTTTAGCGTCTTGTGCAACAATTTTAATTTTATCTAAACCAGACTCTTCCATTAGGCTTTTAATACGCCCTGTACCAATAGCAGCATAATATTCACCTTTATCACTGACTACTGGAGCTAAAATTTTGGTATACCAGCCGCCACCAGGAATAAGCTCAACAATTTTCATATTGTCGCGTAAATCGAAAAACTCTAATGTTTGTAGGGCTTTTCGGTTTCTGTCTCGGTCGGTTTCAACTTCAGTTCTGATTTCAGCTTTTAACGCCGATTTAATTTTTTCTGCTGTAGCATCAAAGCTATCTGCCGCTATTGAGTTGACACTCGCAGCTAGTAGCAATAAGGGTAGAAATTTTTTCACAGATATATCTCCATTTATAGTTTTAAAAATTGTGAAAGTCTTATGTTTCAACTCAGTAAAAGACTGTTGTAATAAGGTTTTAGTTTCAGCCTACTGATGTTTGTAAACCACGCCGTTTTTCATAACAAAGTTAACATTTTGTAACAGTGTAATTTGTTTTAGAGGATCACCTTTCACCGCAACTAAATCTGCCATTTTGCCTACTTCTATAGTACCCACTGTGCTACTGATTTGGAGCAAGTCAGCTGCACTTTGGGTGGCACTGCGTATTGCTTCAATGGGCTTCATGCCGGCTTCAACCATTAATGCAAATTCTAAGGCATTGTCACCGTGAGCTGAAACACCAGAGTCGGTACCAAAGGCAATTTTGATCCCTGCTTTATAGGCATTGGCAAAAGTCTGTTGAATAAGTGGCCCAATAGCGGCGGCTTTAGGCCTAACGAGTTCGGGAAAGAAACCATCAATCTTGGCTTTCTCAGCCACCCAGTTACCAGCCATAATAGTTGGCACATAATAAGTGCCATACATTTTCATTTGCTTAAACACTTCTTCATCCATATAGGTGCCGTGTTCAATAGATGTCACACCTGCTTTAATGGCGCGCAACATGCCTTCTTTGCCATGAGCATGCACTGCGACTGTCATGCCATAATCTTTTGCCGTTTCAACAATGGCACTTAATTCATCATCCATAAACTGTGGGTTTTGACCACTTTTAGCCACACTTAATACACCCCCCGTAGCTGTGATTTTAATCAAGTCTGCGCCATCTTTATAACGTTGGCGAACAGCTTTACGCGCTTCGGCCTCGCCGTTTATTACGCCGTCGATAGGTCCTGGATCGCCCATAATTGAATTACTACGGCCATTTGTTGGATCGGCGTGCCCACCCGTTGTCGCAATCGCCTTAGCAGCAGTATATATGCGTGGTCCTTTAACCATTCCTTTGTTTATGGCATTACGAAGTGCCACGGTTACGTTGTAACCGTCACCCAGATTACGCACAGTTGTAAAACCTGCCATCAAGGTTTTTTCAGCGTACATCACGCCTTTAATGGCATAGTCTGCTTCATTCAGAGTAAAGCCTTCTATGTAGCTTGCGGGGCCGTTATGTTGGCTGGATATATGGGTATGCATATCCATAAATCCTGGCATCAGGGTATAGTCTGATAAATCAATGACGGTATCTTCGCTACTGCCCTCAGTAAATCCTTTGTGAATAGCTGTTATTTTATTATCAGTAATAACCACAGTCGCTTTTTGTATCACTTTATCTGAGGTGCTATCGATTAGAGTGCCTGCGTGGATAATTGTGGCGGCCATGACGGCGCTAGCAAGAAAAGGTTGGGATAATGTTGCCAAAAACAAGGTTGATTTTAAGATACTGTTTTTCATATTAAGTGTCCTGTTATAACTCGCCAAGGCTAAAGTGGTAGTCACTACTTTCAAGCATGAGATGGCGCTTACCGTCTAAGACTCGCTCTTCTCCCAACTCTGCTAGTTGGTAAAATACATTTTGATGTAAACGCGCCCATAAGTTTCTGTGAACTAAAGCGTAAGGCAGATATATACCTGTTTTTTTGTCTGCAAATATTTGTATGGGATTCTCTGAGCTAACCAATATAATTTGCCCTGTATTGGTTGTAAGTACTAACTTACCGTTCTCTTTCTGCCATTGCGTAATGATAAAAGGTACGTCCTCTACTTGAATGCCTACCTTTTCTACAGGTGTGACTAAAAAGTAATGATCGTCTTCACGTTTTAAAACACTGGCAAAAAGCTTGACCAAGGATTTACGACCAATAGGCGTTCCCATATAAAACCAGCTTCCGTCATGTTTTATTTGTATATCTATGTCACCGCAAAAGTCAGGATCCCATTTATCAACTGGAGGTAAAGCCACATTTTGTGTGCTTATTTGTTTTTGAAAATCACCTAAGTCGAAGGTTGTCATTACAGTGTTTCTTTTATCTCACGTAATTTTGCTTTGATACGGCGCATATTTTCAGGTCCTGTGCGTAATAATTGTTTTTGTGGAGCGCTTAAAGACTCTAGTCGTTTATCTGCAAACTTGTACATGACGCTATCGGTAAACACTTCGACTGGAGAAGGGACTTCAGGGGTATCTAGCAGTATATCAATTGCCTCTTCAAGTTTCTGGTCAAAGCTGTCAAATGGGTTACCTATTTCAGAAAATATGTTTTCAATAGCCGGTTTGTATTCTTGATATAGCTGCAATAATGATGCTGTTTCAAGGGACTCTAATACATCAACGTAAGGCGCATAACGTTTATAACTAGCAGGGTCTATCCACTCTTTATTGGCTTGCTTGTATGTGCGAAATGACTGTTCGGGCTGGATTAATACTCTATTGTTATCCGCTATATTTTCCTCAGCTAAGGCGATGGTCATTATCACAAAGCGCTCTAGTAGCGCTTCATTAATCAGTAAACGTGCAAACTCATTGTAGTCAGATAGAGCTAATAATTTAGTCTTTACTGTGCCGTCACTTATATCTAACGGCTGCGGCTCGGCAATAATGTCGGGCTCAGGTTGTTCTATTAATGTTTCAGGGATCAGAGTAGTTGGCTGCGCGTCAATCACAGGTTCGACTGTCGGCTCTATAACAATCGGAACTGGCGTTACTATAATTCGTTCAGGTTCGCTGGGCCAAAGTAACACAGCCAATGCAACTGCCAATATAATTGCACCTATAATAAAATGCGGTGCTAAGGATTTTTTCGATTCTTCACTCATTGTTTCCCCGTTAAGCAAATATCTGTGTTAATACTTAGAATTTAGCCTACTTAAAATTCCATCTAAATGATATGCGTAGATTGTAAAATACTGTAACTGTATTCTTATCTAGACTGTTCTTTAAGAGGCTATTAGACTGTAAACGTGATTTACCTACTTTAAGACGTGTGGGAGCAGTATGAATATTATTTTATATGCAGTGCCGTTTTTTTTCCTATTAATTTTTATCGAGCTGTTGTTAGAAAAAAATAAAGGCACCGACTACTATCGTGTCAACGACAGTGTTAATAGCTTAACTGTGGGTGTGTTGAGTAGGATGACGGGTATTGTTAAGCAGTTATTCCCGTTAACTATTTATGTCGTGGCTTATGAACATCTGGCTATGTTTCAAATGGAATCGAGCTGGTGGATATGGGTGATTGCGTTTGTACTTTATGATTTCTGCTACTACTGGAAGCACCGTTTTGGCCACGAAATGAACATTTTTTGGGCTGCTCATGTCGTACATCATTCAAGTGAAGAATATAATATGACAACAGCATTGCGACAAAGCGGCAGTAGCTTTTTGAGTTGGATTTTTTACTTACCCATGGCGATATTGGGTTTTGAACCCCTTGTATTAATTACAGTCGGCTCTTTAAATCTCATCTATCAATTTTGGGTGCATACTCGGCATATTCCCAAGTTGGGCTGGTACGAATGGGTGTTTGTGACCCCTTCAAATCACCGTGTACATCATGCGCAAAACCAAATCTATATAGATCGCAATTATGGTGGTGTGTTTATTCTTTGGGATCGGCTGTTTGGTTCTTTCCAAGAAGAATTAGATACAGAAAAACCTATATATGGTATTCGAAAAGCATTAAAAAGCTGGAATCCCTTGTGGGCCAATATTCATGTTTATTCACAGTTAATTAAAGACTGTTGGCATGCAAAGCATTGGCAAGACAAGCTACTTATTTGGTTTAAGCGCACGGGTTGGCGACCTGCTGATGTCGAACAAAATTATCCTCTAAGCAAGGTTGACCTGACGCAATTTAGAAAATTTGATATTCCGCTGACGCTAATCAATAAATTTTATAGTTTAATACAGTATTTATTGGTGGTATTTGTTGGTTTGTCACTGATGATGAACGTTTCAGCCTTTACTCTAACAGAGCAAGTGCTGATGGTATTGTTTGTTCTTTATGGCAGTACTTCTGCTGGATTAGTTTTAGAAAATAACCCCTTGGCTTTATATTTAGAATGGGTGAAATACTCTCTAATTATGGTAACGCTAATGATGTATACCTTGCCGGTATGGATTGAATGGGCATTAGGAATAAGTATACTGTTCAACGTTACATTGTTGTTATTTAAAAGATCAGACATTTTTACTACAACAGTGCCAATGACAGAAGCTAATAATTAAAACCATTATTATGTTGTGTTTGAGGACCTGTGTTTTACAACAAGCCCCCCGTTAATAGTCAAAATACTAATGAGAAGAATAATAAAATGAATACACAACAATGGGTCTTAGTTTTTTTGACTTTTTCCAGCAGTGCGGCCTTTGCCAAGCAAGCTCCTTTGGTATCTATACCAACACATGATACTTTTTTCTCTAGCATCGCGCAGTACTGCGACAAAGCCTTTGAAGGAAAAGTTGTGGTTGATAACCAGCCAAGCTCTGCATTTGAAGAAAAATTAGTCATGTTTGTACGCAAGTGCGACCAAGCTGAATTACAGATACCATTCTATGTGGGAGACAATGCGTCGCGTACTTGGATAATTAAGAAAACGGGTAGTGGTCTAAGTCTAAAGCATGATCACCGACTTAAAGATGGTACCGATGACCCTGTGACGATGTATGGTGGGCATACACAGGGCGCAGGTTACAACCAAATCCAATCCTTTCCTGTTGACCAATACTCAAAAGAATTATTTACTCACCAAGGACTACCGCAATCTATTACTAATACTTGGCAAATCTATATTTACCCAGAAATGTTTTCATATCGTCTAGTGCGAGAAGGAAGAGAGTTTAGAGTAGATTTTGATCTAACCAAGCCTATATTACCCCCCCCAGCGCCTTGGGGTTATGAGGATTAGTCAGTCGGTTTTAAGTGCCTAGCTAAATTTTTATAACGTTTCAAATCTGGGGTAGGTGCTGCTTAGGTGTTCTAAAGAAATTGTTGGGTTTTCATTATTTGTGAGGTGACAGGGTATTCGATATGTCTCGAATAGAGGCGGTAATAAAACAACAAAATAGAACGTTAGGAATATATCCCCGTAGTTATAATCGCACTCTTGTTGTACTTAACTGTATCTTATCTCTTAGTAAAATCTCTATTGAGGGCTACATAACTGATGTTTATAGTTGAACCGATTCACTACCTATGGCGTATTTGATTTATAATAATTGAATTGCTTAGAGCAAGGTTTATGCAACAAACTAAATTTTGGATTAAGGATATTAAATCACAATCCATCTCTGTGGATATGCTAACCGTGTGTTCATACGAGATGAACGTATACTTAGTCAAGCTTACAGTAGGTGGTAACACAGGTTTGGTCTATGAAGGTGAAAGCCCTAAACGTTTTCATAGCTCGCAATTTATCCGCGATGCGTTTGAGGGTTGTAATGTGTTAGCCGCACAAATGTTACACGAATCGCCTTACGACGAGATGATAGGTAATCCTGAGTCTGTGCAACGTGCTTGTACACTGCCTTTTTCTATGGGGCAGCCTTACTAGGTGGTTGTGTTATATAAGACGTTAAAATTTAAAGATCATCTTTAGCATTATGGATAAACAAATACGCATAATACCCCCCCATAACTACCATTATACCTATTCCAAGAATAGAGCCCCAAGCCACGGGGTCGTGCAGTATTAAATCCCACATAATGATTCACCTCTGTTAGATAACGTTATAACTGAGGTGATTTTAGGTGATGAACATTAGCCCATATTGATCTAGATCAGCTTTGTTGCAAGGTAATGATTCAGTGTTCAAATGTGAGTGTTAGCAGTTCGACTGAATCGGTAAAACTCAATGTTTGTAGTTTGCCTTTACCTTCAACATTAATGGTATTGACTTGCTCTGGCCAAAGATCACGTAACGCGTCATGACGGATTGTCATATTGTCTAGTTTGGTCGGTTGTGTGGTTTCTTGATATACCCAGAAAAACTTACCATCTAGTTCGACCCCCACCATTTTTAGTGGCAGGTGTTGCTGAGCACTATCAAACAAATTAAAGCGCTGATGAACATAGTTACCAAACTGGTTTTGAGTCTTTTTTGAGTTAATGATATCCGCGTCTTTACCCAATATTTGCTTTACTGCATGTTCTGCGTCGTGCACCCTAAAGCGGTGCATGATTTCGATATTTTCAGAGCGAGGGTTAAACAAAACAGTGCTAAAAGCGGTTTTTTGCTGATGAGCCGAAACAAAGAACGCTGCAAATAGCAGCGTTCCTACTAACCATTTCGATATGTTATTCATCATTGTCCTGGTTGTCGTCATTATCACCGCCACTGTCTGTTTTTAGCTCAGTTTTGATATCTTGCATGATATCTCGATAAACTTTGGCCTTACGCTTTTTAGACTTATACGCTTCGATACGAGACGGGATAATCTGCCGTGGATAATGATTATTATTAATATCTACATCGGCTGTTTCCCAGCGCGGATCAATAGTGACACTTACCAATTCTTTATCTTTTTCAGTAATAATCATCTTATTAACTGCTTTAGGCGTTCGGCGCCAAATTTCAGCAGGGATATATTGATTTTCTGTGCTGCCATCAGCAAAGGTGAGTTCTAAGATAATCGGCATAACCAGACCACCTTTGTTAGAAAACTCCAAAACATAATAGTTTTTGTCTTCTTTTACCGCGCGTTCAAAAGCCACTTTTTCCCAAGGTTTTAAGTCTTTCAAGAATTTATTATATTTGTTACGTTCTTTGTTAGTAACCGTAACGCGGTCATTTTCGTCATAAAAATCAGTGATATCAGAAAAACGTTCTACCCAAAGCTCTTTACCTTCGGCTTTGTTACGCTCATCGGTAAAAGACATA
>Ga0075467_10001650_pt1 | contig 18303 bp, 21 predicted proteins | sample DEB08_DNA_9_FD_75067 | JGI IMG/M metagenome (GOLD analysis project Ga0075467, IMG submission 75067) | Aqueous microbial communities from the Delaware River and Bay under freshwater to marine salinity gradient to study organic matter... | ecosystem: Environmental > Aquatic > Marine > Coastal ... | reverse complement strand
TTGGCTGACGAACTTGCGTGCCTTTGGCTCCGATAGAGTGCCCCATTTTGGGAATGTGTAACGGAACGCTTGCGGGCGGTCAGGTGTTGGCTCATTTACGATGGCCAAGGCCACATTCCAGTGCTTCGTGCCAATCTTTGGTGGGCTGATGTATCCTACCTCATAGCCATCCACCTTGATGCGGGTGTATGGGTGGTTTTGAATGCTGCTGGCGCGGGTGGCGTCCTTTACGAATGTGATGTTCATTTGTCGAGATACATGGTGATTACAACGATGAGTGTGAAGATACACACGAGGATGATTGGCAAGTGGTTCATGAGATGCGTTTGGTTGAGGTTTTGCGGCCAACACCATAGTTGCGACCATCAGCTCTGCCTTCGTTGCGGGCAGCATGAGAACCACCAGCCCCGTCACGCCTGTCACCACTTTGGAGTTTGATTCCAGCCTCGTCACGTAGCCAGCTGTCTGCTTTGGATCGGATGGCCAGCAACGTCTTGTCGTTGGTAAGCACCAGTGCAGTCGTTGCTTCATCCATGCTGGCCAACTCCTTCTTGGCTTTGACGTGGGCATCACGCAGCCCTTGGACAAAGCCTTCAGCATACGCTGCGCCATCTCCTTGCCAGAATGATGCGTATTTGACTTGCGCTGCAATCGCCACTGCCGCAGCTAGTTCGTCACGCAGCTCCACAGCCTCCACGCAATCATCTTGTGGCCCATAGAAATAGATGTATCCACCAAGGCGTTGCTTGCCCTGCTTGTTGAGAAGCGCAATGCCGTCCTTGCGAAGCTTCTGCTTGAGCCTCACGTAGTGCTTGACGGTGCCAAGGAACTCACAAACGAACCAGCTGAGAGTGTTCTCCCATTGGACATACATATGACCGTATGTTACGGTGTGTGTGCGACCAATGGTGAGGTTCTTGAGCGGGTCGGTGTCGTCACCCAGATCAATGTCTTCACGGGTGAGGTTGTGCTTGAGCATCAGCTGCGTGGCTGCTGCGAGGGCGTTCTCAATCTCACCTGCTGACGCACTGGTGTGATCTGAGAGCTTGAACAGCTTGGTGAGCTTGGCTTTGACTTTGGTGAAATCCTGATTCATAATGTTGTCCGTTTGTGGTGAGATCCTATTTGACCAAGTCACGCTTGTAGGCGTCGAACTTGTTCAGGTGAGTGAGCAACGCTTGTAGCGCACCCTTGTGGTTGTCTAGCTCAGCCAGCTCAGCCATGCACTTGACGCCTCGTGCACTGAAGAACGCCTTGAGGTATGGCACAAACACATCTGCGTCTGACTTGACATAGCCTCTGATGATCGCACGGCAGTGGTCGATAGCGGTGGTCATTAGTGCTTCCTCATCCAGCTTGGCTGGCTTGAAGGACTTGGTGCGCTTGCGCTTCTCTGTCTTGTAACGCCATGCGTGCTTGCGCAGTGGGCAGTGTAGTAGCTTGTCAGCTGATTCAGCTATGCCCTTTTTGGCAGCTTCTTTGGCGCCAATGTGACTTGGTGCGTATTTGGACGGTGTGTGGCTCATAGTTGTGTGTGTGTGGTTGAGGTTGAACGTGTTCACCCAGAAACCCCACTGCCTACAAGAGACAGTGGGGTGGGGGAGATCCGAACTACAGAGCGATGTTGAACTGCTTGATGCGACGGTTGAGAGTGCTAAGGCTCACACCGAGGTTTGCGGCAGCGACCTTCTTGACACCTGCGGCATCCACGAGTGCATCCATGGTGTCCTTGGCCACTCCTGAGGCAGCAGGCACCTTCTCTTCCTTCGCAGCAGCCTTCTTCGCAGCAGCCTTCTTGGCAGCGACCTTCTTCACCGTCTTCTTGATGAACTCGATGTTGGCTGCTTCCTTCTCAGCGTCAACCACTGGCTTGGCTACAGGCTTGGCTACCTTCTTCACAGCCTTCTTGGCTGGTTTGACGGTGTCCTTGCCGAGCGTCACAACCACGCCGCAAGCAGCGTCATAGAAGTCAAGGTCATGCCAGCGGCAAGTGCTCCCAAAGAACTCGCCAGCGAGTGTCTGGCGCACCTTGCGGGTGGTAGGCTTTTCAGCTGTGCTGTTCTTGCCTTCTACGGTGCTCTCAGAAACATCAAGAATGTCTTTGCGCTTCAGCATCGTCATTGTGCCGCCGATCACTCGGAAGTCAATGTCTGGGAACTGGCAGCAGATCTCGTCTGCGAAGCCAAATTCACCAGCGGTGCAGGCTTCAGCGTTGAGGCAAAGTGCCTTCAACACTTCCAGCTCAAGCTGAGTGAGTTTTGCGCTGTTGCTGCCAGCTGTGATTGTGAGCTTCTTGTCTTGGAGTGTGATTGCTGATTTCATGATGATATGTGTGTTATGTGTGTTGTGATTGATGTTAGAAAAAGTGGTGAGGTGCTAGACTGCTACAACTGTGCGGCTGTCACCGATATATTGAGTGTCACGTGCTTCTTGCTCACTTGAGAAGCGCATCGTGTGTGCTCCGAGTGTTGCCCAATACCCGTCTTGGGTGAGGAAGGTGCCATCATAGCCACGGATGGCATACTTGGTGTCAGGGTTGACTTCTTCCTCGTCTTGGAGGTCTGCCAACACGTCGTCGGTTGGGAGCACCTTGAAATACTCGTTCATGCAAAGCACGTTCTCTTCCAGCTCGGCCATGTGGCGGGCAACCGAGTGTGCGTCACTGCGCTTGTCAAAGTAGCAATCCACGCCGTGGACAACTGCTATGAAGCGGTGATGCTCTTCACCCTTGCGAGTTGGCGACTCAATCAGCTTGACCAGTTGGCCAATCGTGGTAGTGGAGTGGCTCATAGGGTCAGCAAGGACGCCAGCCATAAGTTCCGTTTCAATCTCTCTGGAGAAAGCTGCCAGCGTAGCTGAGCAGGCGTTGGAGTTGCCGAGTGAATTGATGAAGAGAAGTGCAGTGTTTTGTGAGATCATAATGTTGTCCGTTTGAGTGTGTGTTTGAATGAGAGTGGTGAGGTGTCTTAGCGACAATTACAAACCTGACTTAGCAGGTGACTTGCGGCAAGTATTAAAACTAATTAAGTTTAAAAGAAGTTGCTCAGCCTTGTATCCGTCAGGCATAGACGAGCAATAAAAAGTTCACCCTCAAACGGGGCAATTCATAAATAACGGCGCTTTACATGGATAAATATCACACTTTGTCACATTGAATACAGGCGATCTGCTTGAATCGCACTTGCTCAGAAAACGTTGTATGCTCATCCTTTGTTGATTCTAAATGGATTTGTTTGGTTCTCAGCTGGTATGCGTAATCTGTCACGAGTGGGCAGCAGATGCCGTATATCGCAAATCTGCTGCCCAGCTTTTGATTTACAGCAAATCTGTGTCGGGACGTAGGGCGGCAAGCACTTGTGGGATGCTACCTTTCTTGACCCAGACACATTCATATGCCTCGTTGTCATCCATGACTGATCGGACACAGATGCGGTTGCTGTGCCTACTCTTTGGCCTATCGCTCAGCACTGCCACCAGCAAGTCTTTGGCTGACACTAGGTCAGTGTTGATAGTGGGCGTGCCGTCTTCCTTGACGATACGTGCCAAGAGCGGTGTGATTTGTTTAGATGCTGCGTTTGTTGAGTCCATATTGTGGTTGTGGTTGGTTGTTATAGTAAATCAGCTGCTTCAGCTGCGTTGTGGATTGATAGACGTTTGTTGGCATAGTCCTTAGCATCGCCAATAGATTCAGTTGGGTTGACCTTGATCCAGACGGTGTGGCGGGTGTCGTCGTCCAGTAGGAAGCGACCTGCGCGGGTGTAGTTCTCACCACGTAGGGCTGCGACCACGGTGGGTGCGTATAGCTTGCCATAGTGCTGGTTGCTGTCAGACACCTCCATAAGCGCGTTAAAGAACACCATATGCTCCGAGATCAGCGCGTTGTCCCCATCCTCAATACACTGCCGCAAGCAGAGCGTTGGGCCACTTGCCGAGTCATCAGCCATCTCACCGTTGTATCGAGTCGCAGGTGCGTTGCCGTTGGGGTTGAATGACTCGCTGATATCCCAGTTGAGTAGAAACGCACGCAGCCCACCTGGACTTTTGTGGATGACGTCATACAGATCGTCAAAGTGCTTCACTGGTATTGCCTTCACCTGCTCCTTGGTTTGTAGCGCACTCTTCACGATGCAATACCGCCTGTTGCCTTCTGAGATGGCCAAGGCGTCATGGTGATTGGTGAACAAGATGTAGTTGGTATAGTTGGGGACATCCTGACTTGATTTGTATTTAGCCGTGACGCCGATGCGACTATTTGAAATCAGCGGTTTGAGGGTGTTCATGATGTCGTGGCGATTATGGCCAGCCACTCGCACTTCTTCCAAGACTACCAGCTGGGAGCCAGTTGCCCAGTCGTTGTAGGCTGACTTGATAGCGTTGCTGTCCACAACCTTGACGTTGCCAACGCCTAGCACCGCCGACATCGCATCAGCCAGAAGCGTCTTGCCACAACCCTCTTGACCGTGGATGAGGAACGACCACCGCACCTTGCCACCTGGATTTTGAACGATGTATGCGATGTAGTCCACCACCGCAATGCGGATGTCCTGCTCAGCGATTAACAGATCAATATGCTCCATAAACAGCATGCCAGCTTCATCCTCAGTGAAGATGTCAGCTTCAGGGTAGGTGCGACGATACGAGTTGACAAAGTCTTGATTCTCAACGCTAATGAAGAGGTCAAGTGCCTGAGTGGGATCATACAGCGTGCTATACACCCGTGGGATCTCTATGATGTCAAGCACATAGTCTTGTGGTCGCATCACACGCTTCTTGTCACCGTCCAGCAGCTTGTTACCATACGCCCTGTCGAACGCTTCAGGTGAATACATCTCACCAACAGAAGGACGGAAGAACACCCCACTTTCAACCATAAAGCACAGCCCTTTGGCCCAGTTGGGGGTGGTTGACTCCTTGTCCTCTTTGGACTTAATCAGTGCGCTGCTGGCTGCTGCCAGATCCTTCCTCAGTGCTCCGATGCTACAAGGCATGTCAAGTTGCTTCTCAATGGCTTCCTTCAGAGCAAGCAGGAGTGCGTTCTCACGGATGTTTGACAAAAGAGGTGTGTTAGCGATACGCGCAACACCTTGAGTGTCTAGCAAGTGGGGATCAGTGATTGCCGTGACCTTGATCCACTTCATTGTAGCCTCGTAGCAACGGATCTGAAGCGGGTTGGCGTCCCATCCACCTGCCTCAGCTTGGCGCAGCAGACTACGAATGGTGACAGGCACTCGATTAGTGGGGTTGGGTCGCAGACTCGTCCACTTGCTGCTGGTGTCCTTCTCTCCAGCATATTTGGATCCACCTGCGCTCCACTCGTCAAACAGATTGAACGCCTTGTCAGCCTCTGGGTCAAGTGGGAACTGGTGACGCAGTGCCGCAGCGATCTCCAGCCACTCAGGGTAGGAACAATCAGGGCTCACGTGCTTCAGTGCCGATGCCGCATCATCCAGCGTGACTTGCTCGGTTGTTGCTCGCAGGAAGTCTAGTGCGTCAGCGTCCACGATTGAGATGCCACCATCCAACGTAGGTGGGGTGAATCCTTCTTCAGTGCAGCCTTCCAGATCCTCAGCTTTCACAGCACGCCCATCGGTGTAGCTGATCAGCAGTGGATGCTCGTCCACGGGTTGCTCCTTGAACACCGTGGGAAGATACATGGGAAGGTTGGCCGTGTAGCTCTCAGGATTGAACACTGACAAGCCGATGAGCTGTGTGATGTAATAGGTGGCTTGGCGATACGATGTGATGGGCAGGTGGCTTGCCTCAATGATTAAGCGCAGCCGTGGAGCTTCAGCTGTGGAGTTGGCCGTTGTGTAGACAGCGAAGTTGAACGGGTGGAGCTGGTCAAGTAGCGTCGCAGGTGAGTTGAAGTAGGGCATTGCTGCCTCAGAGTCATCGATGTCAATACATAGTAGAGTCACCGCCTTTGCCTTGTCCAGCTGACGTTCGCTATGCTCCGATTGGAACGTGCATGGGACGATGTAGCCAACTGACTTGATGCGGTCACGCTCTGGCTTGGGCTTGCCGACGAACTCAGCGCGGGTGACGTTCAATGAGATCGGGATGTTGAGGATCTTGTCAACGAACTCTTTGAAGCTGGTTTGAGATAGTCGGTGGACTTTGCCTAACTCCTTGGCGTAGCCACCGTAAAAGACTGGTTGTGGTTGTTTGGTCATTGTTATACTCGTGGAAGCTCGTGGAGGTTGGATGGCGTATTGTCCTTGCGGTCATCGTTGAGGTGGATGACTTTGCCCTCTGGAAAGGCGTTGTGCTCCAGCGTCCATACGATCTCTGCGGCGTTGAAGAGGTGGCCGTGGAAGCGCACCACAACAGCATTGCGATAGCCTAGACAGCCAGCCCTGCTTTGTGGTTGGATCTTTGGGCCAACTTTCTTTGTCCAGTATAGAACACCACTGTCGTGGCGTAGAACGTCAGCAAAGTGCGACGGTGTCAGAGGTTCGTCTGAGGCGGTGTGATATGTTCGTTTTGATAGACTCATAGAAGCACTATAAAACGGTGCTCCTTGGCGGTGGTAAAGCTAAAACTTAACAATCGTATCACACCTGAGTATTGACATTTGATGCCAATACCTGACTACCTGACTACCTGATAAAGCGGGTGAAAGTGTTTTGAGTTTGAGCGGTGACTAGGTGATCTGTGTGTAATTGGATCGCAGGAGCAGAGATGTTTTGATCAATTAACAAGGTTTGAAGGGTTTGTTGGGTATCTTATACCTGACTACCTGAATAAATTGTGTTTCAAAAAGTTATACAATGCGAGATCAACGTGTGACCCACCCTTGGTTTAAAACGCAATGTCAGTTTAAGTTGACCCTAATAACTGCTAAAGCGCGGCTATGAGGTATTGAGGCAATTTGTCAATACTCTGAGTTTGTGAAAGCGGATCGGTGAGCTGACTTGGGGCTTGCCTTGTGGTGTTGTTTGGATTCTTAATAGAGGAAAACATGAAAACCCAAGATACAGCTGATGAAACTGGTGTGGTAAAACCCACTCAGGCATGTGTTCGGATGACCGTCAAACGAGATCCGTCACACCTCGGCTGTGTTCCACCGCCAAAGAAGCACTACGCTGGTGAGCTGTCAAAAGCTGGCTACCCAAAAGGTGGCAGACCACCCAGCGGTTCATTGCCTACAACTGGTGTATGCTTTTACATGACCGACCACGTTGCCAAGCTGCTCAAGACGTTCAGCAAGCAGCATAACAAGACACAGAGTGACGTGCTGGAAGCAGCCCTGATCAAATATACGCACCAATATGGACGTTAACAACCACAACCCATGACTAAGGCCAACACCACCTATCCAAACCGCAAGAACGCAAAGAGGTTGCCCAAGCCTATTCGGTCTGAGTCCAGCAAGATCTGTTCACTTGCCAAGCAATACTATGTTGACTTTGACCTAGCCAAAGCTGCTGTGCGCTCACGGTTGTCTCTGCCTGAGGCCAAGCTGCTGGCCACTGATCCGAGGTTTGAGTGGCAGCTGCAAGAGCACTTGGAGACTGTCACTGAAGAGGATTTGGTGACCCGTGAACAGATCATCGTGGGACTCAAACGAGAGGCATACAGATATGGGGATGACGCAACATCAGCCTCAAGAACTGCTGCGTTTACCAAGCTTGCTACGCTTATGGGCTTTGACAAGCCTATTGACATCAACTTGAACGTGAAGAAAGCACCAACCATCAACCTGACGCTCAAGGGCAAGGTTGACAAGAACAACCCCAAGCTGGCAGAGGTGATTGACGTATGAGTGATTTTGACATAGACATTGCACTACATGAACGCCAGACCGATGCACTGCTGTCTGAGGCCAACGAGATCCTGTATGGTGGAGCAGCTGGCGGTGGGAAGTCAATGCTGATGCGCTGTGCCTCAGTCCTGTATTGCGCTGAGATAAGTGGGCTCAACGTGTATCTCTTTCGCAGACTGTCGGATGATCTCTACAAGAATCACATGACTGGCTCTGGTAATTACATGGAGATCCTTGGGCCATGGATTGACGCTGGCCACGTCAAGTGGAACGGCTCAAAGAACTACTGGCAGTTTTGGAATGGTTCAAAGATTTGGCTGTGCCACTGCCAATACGAAAAGGATGTGATCAAGTATCAGGGTGCAGAGATCCACATGCTGCTCATCGATGAGCTGACCCACTTCACAGAGATGATCTACCGTTACCTGCGTGCGCGTTGTCGCCTTGGTGGGCTCATTATCCCACCCAAGTATCTGGGCAAGTTCCCATTCATCCTGTCTGGCTCCAATCCAGGTGGGGTTGGCCATACGTGGGTGCGCCGAACCTTTGTGAACTTCGCTGCACCGATGCTGACCAAGCGGGCAAGCAAGCAAGATGGTGGGATGCTCAGAGCATTCATACCAGCCAAGCTGGAGGACAACCCCACTATGGCAAATGATCCCATGTATCGTGAACGCTTGGAAGGACTAGGCAGCAAGCAGCTGGTCAAGGCGATGTTAGATGGAGATTGGAACATTGTCGCAGGTGGAGCACTGGATGACGTCTGGGTCACAGAGAAGGTTCAGCTGCCACGCTTCGCAATACCGAGCCAGTGGACAGTTGATCGCAGCTTTGACTGGGGCTCAGCTCACCCCTTCTCAGTTGGTTGGTGGGCAGAGGCAAACGGTGAAGAGGTGGAGCTTGAGGATGGAGGCACCTTATGCCTTCCCGCAGGCTCGCTGATCCGTATTGACGAATGGTATGGCACCAAAGAGATCGGCACAAATCAAGGTCTCAAGATGTCAGCAAGAGACATTGCCAAGGGTATCAACGCCAGAGAGAAGCGCATGGTTGATGAAGGGTGGATTAAAAGCTTGCCGATTGCTGGCCCAGCTGATAATCAGATATATAATGTCAATGAAAAAGAATCTGACAGTATCGCCAGCAAGATGGCTGAAGAAGGTGTTGAGTGGACTACCTCGGACAAACGTGCGGGCAGCCGTATCAATGGCCTTCAGTTGTTGCGTGACCGCCTCAAGGCGTCCATCAGCAGAGAAGGTGCTGGCATCTACTTCATGGAACACTGTATCTCAATGTTTGAGACGCTTCCTGTATTGCCACGCGACACCAAGAACATTGAAGACGTTGACACCAACGCAGAGGATCATCCATATGATGAGGTCAGATACAAGGTGCTTGCAAACGTTCCGAAACCAGCCAAGACCATCGAAGTCACCACAGCTTATTAACAACACAAAAACAATATCATGCCAAATGTAGCCTATCCACGCCTTGAATTCACTTCGCTCCAACTACGTTGGGAGCTTATCAAAGATGCCATCTCAGGTGAAGAGCAAGTGAAAGATCGCACAACGATCTACTTGCCCAAGCCTAATGCAACTGACCTATCGCCACAGAACACGGCACGTTATGAGGCATACTTGACACGGGCACAGTTCTACAACGTCACAGGCCGAACGCTCAAAGGGCTTGTTGGCACGGTGTTTGCAAAGCCGCCAGTGGCAGAGATCCCAAAGGAGTTGGATGTGCTTGTGGATGATGTAGATGGCAATGGTGTTAGCCTTGATCAGCTGGCAGAGCGTTGCTACCGTGACGCCTTGGCGTATGGCCGATCACTGCTTGTTGTGGACTACCCAAACGTGGCTGATGTGAACGAAGGCAAGCCAGCTTCAGTTGCACAGCTCAAGGCAGGTGAGATCCGCCCAACCATCCTACGATATGACCCATGGGACATCATCAACTGGCGCACCAGCCGTATCGGAGGCAAAGCGATCCTCAGCTTGTTGGTCATCTCGGAGCAATACGTCACCGCAGACGATGGCTTTGAAGAAGAGTGGGACGACGAGTGGCGTGTGTATCACTTGGACGCCAATGGCCAACTGGAGATCAATCTGTGGATCGTTGACCCAGACAACAAGGATGAATACATTGTGCGCAGCGACGTAGAGACTGGTGTGCCCATGACGTTCTGGCCTACTGACTCTGCTGGCAAACGCCTCACATACATCCCAGTTCAATTCATTGGTGCTGAGAACAACAGCTCACACCCTGACCTTCCACCGATGTATGATATTGCAACGATCAACATGGGGCACTACCGCAACTCAGCTGACTATGAGGAAGCGTCATACATCACAGGCCAACCAACGCCAGTCTTGGCAGGACTCACCGCAAGCTGGGTGAAGGACGTTCTGAAGGGCAGTGTTCAGCTTGGTTCCAACGCCGCCATCATGCTGCCTGAAGGTGGATCAGCAAACTTGCTGCAGCCTGAAGCGAACATTATGCCCAAGGAAGCCATGGAGATGAAGGAGCGCCAAATGGTTGCCCTCGGTGCCCAGCTAGTGGAGCAGAAGACAGTTCAACGCACACTTGGCGAAGCATCCATGGAGAAGGCAGGTGAAAACTCGGTGCTCAGCTCCATCGCACACAACGTCAGTGAAGGCATACAGAACGCCTTGACGATGGCACTGAACACTGTGTCAGCCTCTGGCGCAGAGATCAGCTACGAGGTCAATGACGAATATGGCATCAGCAAGCTAGATCCTCAATCGCAGATGTCGCTCATTGCACTCTACCAGTCTGACATGATCACAACTGAAGAGATGCGCGACAAGCTCACTGAGAGTGAACTTGCCACGGTCACAGATGAAGAATACAAGGAGTGGTTGGACAGCCGACCCATCGAAGAAACCGCACCAATCACAACCCCAGCAGCTGACGTATAATGGCAAGCACCCAAGAAGGCGTTGAAATCGCATCACGTCACCAAGTGTATCTTGAGAAGCTCAAGAGCCACGAGGTGGTTGAATACCTGCCAGTCATCAAGCAGACTGAGAAGGCCATTGTTGAGGTGACCAACGCCTTGGGTGTGAACAAGCTGGACGAACTCACCGCCAAGGAACTCAACAGCACACTACGTCAGCTGAAGAGTGTTCAGAACGAGTTGGTGATGGCCAACAATGAAACGTTCTATGGTGAGATGCAACGGCTGGCGGGGGCAGAGGCCAGATTTGAAGCTGCCTCTATGCACGCTCTGGTCAACGACCTACCCAATTTGACAACTCCATCAGCAGCAAAGGCGTTCGCAGCAGCTAGGGCAACCCCGTTGTCGGCTACTGGCCAACTGCTAGATCCGTTCACCAAGTCGTGGAGCAATAAGCAAATCGAGTTGGTGAACAACGCGGTGCGGAAGGGCTGGCAAGAAGGTCAGGCGTTGAGTCAGGTGCTTCAGACAGTGCGAGGCACCAGAGCTAACAAGTTCAAGGATGGGATCTTGGCAGGATCTCGACGTGACGCCGCATCCACGGTCAGGACGGCATCACAGCACGTATCGCAGACAGCTCGCATGGAGACGTGGGAAGCCAATGGAGACATCGTGAGTGGCTACCGCTGGGTGTCTACACTGGATGGCCGAACGTCAACAACCTGCCGCAGTATGGATGGCAAGGTGTTTGAGTTTGAAGGCGCAGGTGCCAAGCCTCGTCCACCTATCCACGTCAACTGCCGCAGCACCACAACAGCTGAGTTCAACGATGGGCTGGACTTCCTAGAAGAAGGTGCCACACGTGCGTCAAAGGACGGTTATGTGCCAGCTGACATGACCTATTACGATTGGCTGAAAACCCAGTCAGCCGACTTTCAAGAGGATGTGCTTGGGCCAGCGCGTGCTGAGTTGTTTCAATCTGGAAAGCTAACTTCAAAGCAGTTTGCCAATCTCAATCTTGACCGCAATTTCCAGCCCATGAACCTAGATGCCATGGAAGCAAAGCTGCCCACCGTATTGGCCGCAGGAGGCATTACCACCCCCTCAGCTGGTAAAGTAGTCACAGCTGCCACGAAGACAACAAATCCATTAACTGCCAAGGGTAAAGCAGCAGCTGAAGAAGCGACCAAGCAAGCCGCAGCGGTCAACTCAGCAGAAGCAAAGGCCAAAAGGAAGCTGGATGAAGCCACCAACAAGATGATGGAAGAGTTTGAGGCAGATGAGAAGGCCAGAAAGCTTGCTGAAGCCAAGGCTGCTGCCGCCCGTAAAGCTGCACATGACAAAGCTGTGAAGGAGATGGCTGAAGAAGCTGCTGCGGCCAAGAAGGCTGCTGAGTTCAAGAGGAAGGCAGAAGAGATCGCCAAGAAGAAGGCAGCACTTGAAGCACATGAGAAGCTGCGCAAGGCAGAGTATGCCAAGCAGCAGGCAGAACTTGCTGCGCTCAAGAAGAAGATTGCAGAACGTGAAGCAGCTGAGAAAGTAACAGCTGAAGCAAAGAAGAAAGCAGAGGCTGCTGCGAAGAAGGCTGCTGCGAAGAAGGCTGCTGAAGATCCTTGGAAAGACAGAGCCAAGGCAGCATCGAGTCGCATTGACCCATATTACACCAAGACATACGCTCAACTGCAAGGTGAGCTTGCAGCACTTGGTAGAGATGATGTTGTGCCCAAAGCAAGGGTGTTCAAGAAGTTGGCCACCGTTGCAAACGAGGCAAAGAAGGATATAATTGAAGCAATTGGTGTCCCACTAGAACAACGGTGGACAGCCGCTGATTTGTTCTCACCTGAAGCGTTCAAGAAGCTCACACCGTCACAGAAACGCAAGATCACCGAGGCGGTTGAGTTCCTCACCAAGATCGTGCCCAAGGATCGTTTGCCACGCAACTTCAAGATGTTTGCGCAGTTTGAAAAAGGCATCAGGGCACACTATGACGCAGGCACAGTGTATTTGGCTCCATCTGGACACAGTGGTTCCATCTCTACCATCATCCACGAGATCACCCACCACTTGGAGTTGTATAGTGGGCCACAGAACAAGTATGGTTCCCTTCGCAGCCCACTTGCGGACACGACTGCACTATACAAGAAGCGTGCCAAAGGCTTCAGGCTGGAGAAGCTTAGCGACCTAACAGGCAACAGCAACTACAAGCCGTTTGAAAAAGCCTACCGAGACCACTGGGAAGAAAAGGGCTGGAATGTCTACGCGGGCAAGGAATACAAGTCAGGTGCGCACATAAGCGTCACCGAGATCCTCACACTTGGTATGGAACGGCTGTATGCTGACCCGCTCAAGTTCCTTCTTGACGATCCAGAGGCATTCGATATAATCATCAGCGCGTTACAACGATGAAAACTGAATACACATTTGGAGATCCGACCAAGCCAACCGTGGCGTCCATTGATGAGGACACCAACGAGTGGTCTGTCACGCCGCATGACCAGACCCAACTTGACATCGTTGTGTTCGCAGCTGACTACACCCAAACATACTTCTTCAACAACTGGGAGAAGGCAAAAGCTGCAGCCGACTACTTGGGTGGTGAGATGATCACCCCAAAGCCTACAAGCCAACCCAAGGCCACAGGCAACGCAATTTATTAGTTCCTGCCCATTAGGGCACAACCACAAACCAACCACAAAAAACACATGAAGTATAATATCGACAAAGCCACATATGACGCACTCACTGACGATCAAAAGTCACTCTACAAGGCCACAGGTGACACGTTCACCATGGACATTGAAGGGCTTGATGACGGGGCAGCTCTGAAGCGTGCCAAGGAACACGAGGCAGCGCAGCGCAAGGAAGCGCAGAAGGAAGCCGCAGCCCTACGCACCCAGACAGCGGATCTCCAGACCCAGCTGGACGAACTCACAAACGGCAAGCACAAGAAGGACGGTGACATTGAGGCACTTGAGGCGTCTTGGCAGAAGAAGCTGACTGACCAAACAGCTGCAAGCGAAGCATCCATGAAGAAGGTGCAAACCGCTCTTGAGTCCCAAATGGTGGAGTCTGTAGCCAAAACCCTCGCAGCTGACCTTGCTGGTGACAATCACGCCATCATTTATCCGCACATCAAGTCACGTCTCCGCATGGAGATCGGAGAAGATGGAACGCCCAAAACGCGTGTCCTCGACACAACAGGTGCGGTGTCTGCTGACTCAGTTGACGATCTCAAAAACTTCTTCTTTACCAATGATGCATTTGCGCCTATCGTTGTGGGTAGTAAAGCCTCTGGAAGCGGTGCTTCAGGAAAAGGAGGTGGTGGCGGTGCCACAAAGAAGCTCTCAGACATGACAGCTACCGAGGAAGCCGCATATGCCAATGCCAATCCAGACGCCTACGACAAGATGGTGTCTGCTGAAGCTGGTGCAACTGTCTAATACCTTGGGAATTGTCACAACAATCCACTAAACACTCAAAGTATTCATTCATATGACCGTTCGCATTACAGACATCTACAATCCAAAGACTTTTGGACGCCGCATTCAGGAAGCTCAAACAACACTGAATCGTTTCATTGCATCAGGCATCGCGGTGTCTGATCCTCTACTGGTCAGCCAGTTCTCCCAAGGGGGCAACATCGCTGAGCTCACGCAGTTCAATCCTCTCACACAGGATGAGCCGAACTACTCCAGCGATGATCCAGCTGTGTCCTCGACACCAGCAGGCATCAATTCCAAGATCATGCAAGCACGCATCGCTGCTCGTAACAAGTCTTGGAGCACAATGGACTTGGCACGTGAGCTTGCTCTTGTTGATCCTGTTGGCGCCATCACTGGCCGTGTGGGACAATACTGGGCAACCGACGATGAACGTCGCTTGATCAAATCGCTGCTCGGTGTCCTTGCGGACAATGAAGCCAACGATGCAGGTGACATGGTCGTTGACGTTGCTACTGACGACGCTGGTGCCATTACTGACGCAGAGCGCATTGGAGGCGACAAGGTGATTGACGCTCTCCAGACACTCGGTGATCACAAGGACGCCATCACCACGATTGCGCTCCACTCCAACATCCACGCACGTCTGCAGAAGCAACAGCTGATCCAGTATGAGCGTGACGTTGACTCCAACATCATGTTTCCAACCTACCTCGGCAAACGTCTCATCATTGACGACTCGTTGCCAGCCGTAGCTGGAACCAACCGCATCACATACACGTGCATCTTGTTTGCACCTGGTGCTGTTGCTACTGGTGCTGGTCGGGTTCTTGTGCCGTCTGAAATTGTCCGCATCAAGGAAGCGGGCAACGGGGGTGGCCAAGACGTCATCTTCAGTCGTGTGTCCAACACCTTCCAGCCTTATGGGTTCAGCTTCACAAGCACCACCGTTACTGGTGGAGGCGCAAACAGCCGCTTTGCGAACTATGCCGACTTGATCCTTGCGGTCAACTGGGATCGTGCCGTGGATCGTAAGAACGTCCCAATGGCGTTCCTCAAGGTGAACGACTAATCCACCTGCACTCCTTTCAACCCCATCATCTCTAGCAGGTGATGGGGTTTTTGGGTGACTAATATCAACGATCAACGATCAATTCAACCACAATAAACTATGAGTAAATCAGAAGCGTCACTTGCCCTTTGCAACCTAATCAGCCGTGGCATGTCCATGACAGAAGCCAAAAAGCGCATCGCTGAGTCGGCACCAGCAGAACCAACAGCATCCACCCAGACCAACGTTGAAGGTGGTGAGCCAGTTGATTATTCACAATTCACCAAGGCCAAGCTCTCTGAGCAGATCGCAGAGCGTGGCTTGACTGAGCCAACTGGAGATCCGAAAAAGGATGACCTGATTGCGCTTCTTGTAGCAGCCGACCAAGCTGTCACACCTGATAACTCTGAACTTTTGTAAGTTATGGCACTTGTGGTTGAAGACGGGACGGTGGTCACTGGAGCAAACTCATATGTGTCTGTTGCTGACGCAAAAGCATATATTGAGTCCAGAGGCCGCCAATTCGCTGCTGATGATGTAGCCATTGAAGGGCTGTTGCTCCGTGCAATGGACTACCTTGGCACGTATCTGTCTCAATGGCAAGGCACACGCCTAGACACTGCCCAACCTCTACCTTGGCCAAGGTCAGGGGTGAGCGTTGACGGTGTCGATTTGCCCACCTCTCCACTGCCTATTCAGCTTGTTAATGCTCAATCCGAGCTGGCCTTCAACGCTGAAACCATCACGCTACAACCCACCAGTGATGGTCGTGTTGTCAGCAAACAGAAGGTGGATGTGATTGAGGTTGAGTATGAATCCAACCAAGGCTTGCCCGCATCACCTAATATCCAAACGGTGAACACACTTATCCAGCCGTTGCTAGTTACAAGCGCAGGCACAATCCGAACGATCCGTGTTTGATTATACTGGCACAGCTGATACTGCTTACCAGCTGGTTGCTGAGTTTGGACAAGATGTCACGATCACTCGGAAGGGCGATGACGCCACGTTTGACCCAGTTGAGGGTGAATACACCGACAACGGAACACCAATTGTAAACACCGCAAAGGCATTGAGAATCAAGGTGAATCCAGGACTTTTAGGCAACCAAGACAACAAGCTGCTGACCGAACTGGTGAGAGGCAAAGTGACTGGCCTTCTGATTGCTGCTAAGGGCTTGACCATCACGTTGGTGAACAACGACGTGGTTCAACTCGCAGACGGCACAATTTGGACACTTCTTGGCGCAACCCCGCTGAATCCTGCAGGCACGCCAATCCTATTCAAAGCACTACTAAGACAAAAATGAGCTTTTCAGCTGATGTAGCAAAGTTTTCATCAGATGCACCGAAACGTGTTGAAAAGGTCAGACGAGGCATCATCTTGAGGTTGTTCAACTCAGTGATCCGAGACACCCCTGTTGACACAGGAATGCTCCGAGGCAACTGGCAGACAAGCATCGCCACACCAAAGAACATGCCCATTGACAAGATCGACAAAGGTGGGCTTGATACCATAACCGCAGCAGAGGCAGCACTGGGCAAGGGTGAGACCAAGTCAGTCAGCGTCTTCTTTGTGAACCGTTTGCCCTACGCAGGTGCCATGGAGTATGGTGGATCAAAACAATCACCACACGGGATGGTGCGCCGCAACGTAGCTAGGATCAGTGCACTTGTCAACAGAGCCATCAAGGAAGGCAAATTGAAACTATGAGCTCACACGCAATAACCGCAGCCCTGACACAAGGATACATCGATGGGGCATTTGGGCTCCAAACAGGTTGGCCCAATAAGCCTTTCACACCGCCTGAAGGTCAGCCGTTTGCCAAGCTAAACATCGACCTTGGTGAGACGGAACAAGCAACGATGGGGACAAGTGGCCGTGACCGCAATGTGGGCTTCATGCAAGTGTCGTTGTTCTACCAACAAGACATTGGGACAAAAGCGATCCTTGAGATGTCAGACTTGATCCTTGCGCAGTTCCAAGCTGGAAAAGCCTTGACGCACAGCACACAAGTGGTTCATATTAAACGCAAACCAGCAGTGCGTGGCCCATTACCTTTTGAAAATCTCATCCGTATAGACATCACAATACCGTTCTGGGCTGACACGCTCCGCAACACTTAACTCAAACCGACTAATACAATGGCAGACTCAGCAAGACACAACATGTATATCCTTCCAGAAGTCACCTTTGGTGTGACTCCTGCAACATCTCCTGAATTCATTGACTTGCGCCATACAGGCACAACGCTTGGTGTAAGTAAAAACTCAGTTGTGAGTGAAGAGCTTCACCCTGATCGCCAGATCCGTGACTTTCGTCATGGCCTAGTGACCGTTGCTGGCGACCACTCGTTTGAGTTCTCATACGGTTCATTTGACCTATTCTTGGCCGCTGTGCTGATGTCTGATTGGGCCACCGACGAGCTGATTGCTGGTGTTGATCGCCAGTCATTCTCAATCCTTCGTGAGTTCACAGATCTGTTGACCGCAGACAAGCCTTTCCAGCTGTTTGGTGGTTGTGAGGTGAACACCTTGAACTTGACCGTTCCAGCTGAAGGCATCGTCACAGGCACATTTGGCATCATGGGCAAAAGCGGTCAAGTGCTGGCCGATTTGACTTCACTCGGAACGCCTACATTCACTGACCCAACAGTCACGCAGCCGTTTGACAGCTTCACTGGAACCATCAAAGAAGGTGCTGTTACCATTGGTATCGTCACCGAGGTGTCACTCAGCTTGACTAACAACTTGGAAACACGCCCAGTTGTTGGTAGTAACACAACACTTGAGCACTCTACAGGTCGATGTAACTTGACTGGCTCAGTGTCTGTCTACTTTGAAAACTCAGAGATGTTGGAGAAGTTCTACAATGAGACAATCTCAAGCCTTGAGTTCAGCTTGGTAGATCCAGCGGGCAACAAGTATGATGTGCTCATCCCCAAGATCAAGTATTCAGACGGCAAGCCAGACGTAGCTGGTGAAGGTGCCATCGTCGTGCCCTTCCCATTCCAAGCTGTCTACGATGACACAACTGGATCCAACATCAAGATCACTCGCACAGCAATCTAATCCTCAACAACCGTCTTCAACCACAATGAAAGAGTTCTTCACAAAACAAGTAG